>ERZ842401.3778-NODE-3778-length-18442-cov-31.514983_pt1 | contig 18442 bp, 6 predicted proteins | sample MGYA00521270_ERZ842401 | MGnify/ENA primary metagenome ERZ842401 (study PRJEB31892, sample SAMEA3878208) | bioreactor metagenome | biome: Moose rumen | place: Sweden | collected 2011-10 | study: EMG produced TPA metagenomics assembly of the PRJEB12797 data set... | reverse complement strand
CAGGGCAAGGCCCGCACATCGTCGATGCAGGTGCCGCCCTTTGCCCCCAGAACAGAGATGGCAAAGGGTGAAACGACGAAGTGGAACTTTTTTGGCTGTGGCTACCGCGAACTGTCCAACATCGGCCTGCTGGAGGTCTCTGACGACGGCACGCACTATCGCACTGTCTGCCAGTTGCGCCCCCGCTACCAGAACCTGGGCGGTTTGAAGCGTCAGACCATCGCCTTTCCCACCACACGCGGACGCTATTTCCGCGTCGTGCTCACCGACCGCTCTGTGCCTGTAGACAATGTGGTTATCTCCGCCCGTGCCTGTGTGGACAACTGGGAGGCGAAGGCCAGCCTGGTTTCTGACTTCATTGACAACGAGATGACACCCTATTATAATAAGGAAGAGATAGTGCAGGTTGCCGACATCGTAGACCTGACCGATCGCATGACGCCCGACGGCATGCTGACCATGCCCCGAGAGATGGAAGGACAGTGGCTTGTCATGCGTTTCGTCTCGGTAACAACGGGTGGACATACTAAGCACGGACGCAAGGAGGCTCTGGGATTAGAGTGTGACAAACTGTCGGTATACGGTGCCCGTCAGCACTGGCAGAACTATACCAAACCTCTCATTGACAGCATCCGTGTCCATAGTGGTGCGCTTGAAGGCATCTGCATGGACAGTCATGAGGCCGGTCCGCAGAACTGGACGCAGAGTATGGAACAGGAGTTTCGCAGACTTCGTGGCTATGACATTCGCCCGTTTCTTCCGACCATAGCCGCAGGCATGATTGTAAGCGATTCTCCACTTGTACTAAAAGACCTGCGCCGTACCATCAGCGACCTTATCACCGACCGCTATTACGGCGAATTCAACCGGTTATGCCGTGCCGAAGGACTGACGCTGACGGCCCAAGCCATTGGCGGTGCGCTATGTATGGCGGGCGATGCCATCGAGGTAAAGAAACTGGTGGACAAGCCGCAGGCCGAGTTCTGGGGCTACCAGACCGAAGGCAACTACGACATCAAGGACTGTTCCAGTGCTGCTCACCTCTACGGCAAGCAGATAGCCTCCGGCGAGGCCTTTACCGACATCACCTATAAGCACTCGCTGGCCGACATCAAAAACCTGGCCGACTATGCCTATTGCTTCGGCATCAACGAGCTGGTGGTCTGTGCCGTGGCCTACCAGCCCTGGATGGACAACCGGCTGAGCACCGCCAATGGTCGGCAATATGTACTGAACCGCAAGAACACGCTGTGGCCTATGAGCCGTCCGTTCTGGGACTATCAGGCGCGCTGCTCGTGGCTGTTGCGGCAGGGCAAGCCCGTCAGCGACGTGTGCATCTATCTGGGCGACGACGTGCCCGTGCGCATTCTGTCACACCTGCTGCCCGACCTGCCGCAGGGCTACGACTTCGATGCCTTCACCACCGATGCCCTGCTGCACCGCATGACCGCCAAGGACGGACGCATCACCCTGCCCGACGGCGTCAGCTACCGCATGATGATATTGCCTGCCAACGGACAACTGAGCACCGAGGCCCGGCAGCAGATATACCAACTGCGTCGGCAAGCTGTCGCCATCTACGACCCGCAAACCGATAGCCGAACGCTGGCACAGGCCCTACAGGAGGCCGGTCTCACGCCCGACGTGGAGATGCCGATCGCCGACGACAAGCCGCTCTATTTCTGCCATCGCCGTACTGCGAGCGAGGACATCTATTTCCTCAACAACCACAGCGACCAAGCAGTCAGCGGCAGTTTCCGCTTCAACGTCAGTGCCGCATCGGCTGAATTATGGAACCCTGTGACGGGTGAGAAGACCGCGCTGGCCATCACGACGCAGGACGGGCGCACCACGACAACCCTGAGTCTCGCCCCGCGCGAATCTTACTTTGTGGTGCTTTCTGACAATCCGTCCGAACAGCCTGTTCGTCAAGCAGATAAAGAAAGCGTTACCACGCTGGCCGGCAGTTGGAGCGTGTGTTTCACTCCTGAATGGGGCGGTGCCGGTACAATGAAGGTCGAAACACTCAACGACTGGACAAAGAGCGAAGACCCCCATATAAAGTATTACTCAGGAACGGCCATTTACCAGAACACCTTCACGCTGAAGAAAGACCGCCGGGCTACCTACCGCCTGAGTCTGCCGCTGCTGAACTCTGCCGCCGAGGTCATCGTCAACGGACGGTCGGCAGGCATCGTGTGGTGCTCGCCGTGGGACATCGACATTACCCGCCAGTTGAAGAAAGGCAAGAACCGCATAGAACTGCGCGTATGCAACACCCTGTGGAACCGCCTCGTGGGTGACGCCATGAAGCCGGAGACCGAGCGTCTGATGTGGCAGACCACCCCGCTGGCCAAGCCTGGTGACCGGCTACTTCCATCGGGACTGGTTGGCGAAGTCACCATCAATGAATACCGACAGGTTAAGCATCTTGAAGTAAATAAGCACTAAAATATACATTAATGCACAATATTAACCAATTCTAAAGTTATTCTTTTTGTAATTTTGCAGTAAGAAACGATGGGAGTCAGAAGCGTCTGTGAAATTGATTGCAATACCTGTCAGTAAATAAAGTAGTTAGAGTTATTCGTATTATAGATTAGTTAGTAGTATTATAGATTATTAGTAGTATCGTTTTTAGGTATTATAAGTTGTAGGTAAAAGATTGTTTTTGGATGACAACGGATTAAGGCCCTCTCACCGATTACTCAGGAGAGGGCCTTTGTCGTAGCCGGAATTTGCGAGTCTAATATATCACTTTCTTTCCGTTAATAATGTATAGATGACCCTTCATTGGTGTTGTGACACGGCAACCTGTGAGGTCGTAAATGCCTTTAGTATGGAATCGTGAATCGTTGACCTTGAGTGTTGCATCCTGAATGCCTGTTTCACCACCGAGAGCCTTGTCGATGCGGATGGCCTTAACGTAGACAGAACCGGTGGAAATGAGGTCGATGTTGACGCTGGATGCCGAGGTGGAGATGGTATAGGTGCGGCCCGACTCCACGATGTCGTCTGCATTTACACCCTCGATGGGCGGGATGCCGCAGAAGGCAAGTGCTTCGGTGTCGGTGTCTTTCTTCGAGATTTCTATGGTTATGCGGTCGCCGTCGTGCAGATTGAGCACGGAGAGGTTGCGCTTGTCGTACTGCGAGAAGAGGCCATAGTAAACTTCGCTGGCGTCGCGGAACTTGAAACAGTTGTCGGTGCTGTTACGGCTGGTGGGACCCACGGCAATGCGCCGCCCGAACGTTTCGTCGCCGATGGAGATGAGTTGCAGCGTCTCACCGCCGCTTACCACCTCGCTGCCGAAGGTGGGCTTCACACCGTTTCCATAGCCCACGAAGTCGCAGTACTCAACACCGTCGTCGGCCAGTTCCAGTTTGACGCAGTCCCACATAATGCCGCCGATTGTGCCGCTGAGGCTGTTGATTTGCAAGTCGATGGTGTTCCAATCGCCCAACTTCAGTCGCGAGGCCCCGAAGTCGACGTAGCGCTGCTGGAAGCGTCCGGCCCTGTTTGCACTGCGATAGATGGAGCCGTCGTTGTAGAAGTCGCCCCAATGACCTATCTGCGCCCCGTTCAGCTTGATGTACATGTGTCCCAAGTTGGCCACACCGGCTGCTGCCCCCGTCAGGCGCATCATGCCCAGGCTCTTCTCGTCAGCCTTGAAGCGGATAGTCCACTTGCCGGGATTCACCTGTGCGTAGTACCAGTCGGCAGCATCGCTTTCGCCAGCGGTAAAGGTAAGGCTCTTCGGCACTTGTTGATAGTTCTCGTAGGCACGCGGAGCATCAGCCAGACGGAATCCATCGGTCAGGCGGTCGCTCTGCCCAATCTGGAAGATGCGCTTGTCGAACTTGGTGGGCATCCAGTCGATGGTGCCGAGGTCGGTGGTAGCACCACTTACCGCGATGCCTTCCCTTGTAAACTGTTCTGTATTGGCGCCTTCGAGGGCGTATGCCGTCAGCACATAAGTATCTCTGCGCACGTTAGGAATGGAGAAGGAACCGTCGGCCGCCGTCTCAGTCCAGAAGATATAGCCGTTGTCTTCGTTCATCGGCTCTGCCGTCTTCGATAATACTACACGATACTTGGTGGCCGTCTGTAGTGGGTCGCTGACCGACAGTTGACCAGTTACGGTGGCACGCTCGCGGTCGTACAGTGCGTTGTCGAACCACTGGAAGGGCCACTCAGACTGTAGTTGTCGTGCCTTGGCGGCAGCGTCGGCTATCATCGCCTCGTGACTGTCGCTGGTGTTAAAATAGAGGAAGAAGGGACCATATATTTTCTTAGTGCCAGTACTGAACACCTGTCCGTCGGCACCGAAGTGACCGCCGTGGAGCATCTGCAGGAACAGCGTCGACTTGGTGTCGGCATGTACGGTCAACTCTTGGCGCATGGGGCCACCGTTGATGTACTCCGGGCTAACGGGAATGGTCCAGGCTCCGTAGGTCGTTCCCATGATGCCGTGGAAGGGGTCGTCCTTGATGAAGTTAGCCCAGTTGTACTTGGTGTAGATGGTGCCGTCATCGAGCCGGAAGGTGGCGTCCTGCACTTGTCGTTGCTCGCTGCGTAGCATCTCGTCGCGGCTGGGTATAGGGCCTTGCATGGCATCGTTCACGTAGCCGTAGTTGAAGTACGTGTCGTTCATACGATAGACGATTCGTGCCTCACCCAGTTCAGCATTCTTTTCGTTGCCTTCGGCAATCAGATACATGTAAACGCCACTTTCTCCCTTGCGCAAGATGTAGCCCTGCGACCACTTGATGCCCAGTGGACTCTCGTTGGTGAACACCACCTCGGCCATGTCCGGCGTGTTCACCTTCAGTTCAGTCTTGGTGGCCGACAGTTCATGATAGTCTGGCTCGTTGCACGAGAAATAGATACCGCCGCCCTCTGTACTAACGAGGTTGGAACTGCCACGGAAGGTGCAGTTGGTTACCTTGCCCTTTGCACTGATGCTCATCGTGACAATACCATTGGACAAGGTTGCAGTGCCGGCAGAGCGCACTGATGCCGTAACATCGCTCTGAGCCATGACGCACGGTGAGGCCAGCAGCAAACAGGAAAGCAGATAAATTGTTTTCTTCATAACACTAAAGTTTTTTCGGTTTGAATGACATTGATGGCACAAAGGTAGCTTTATACCTTATATTAATAGGTGCGCGTCTGTGCAAAATGGGGCGATTCTGTACAGCACGGCTTTCGGCAGTCCACGGAGTTGTTCCGATACGATTTTACCCTCTTTTGTACGCTTTTACCCTAAATGAAAGCGCTATTTAGGCTACATTTGCCGCCAGAAATCAATATTTTCAATTCAATCTAAAACATTACTTTATGAAGAACGTTTATTCTTTCATTGCTCTGGCAATGCTGACAGTGAGCGCACAGGCTCAAGTAACTTACGACTTTACGACGGTAGCCCCCGCTGCTGCCGACGGCGGTGGTATCGTGACCACCAAGTATGGCAATGGCAACGACGCCGGCGACATGGGTTTCCAACTGACCAACAAGGACGGCCAGACTGTAGACATGGTGTATCTGGCTACCGAGGATACTGACTATGACAAGCGCTTCGCCATACAGAACCGTAATGAAGCATGGCGCTTCCGCAACACCAAGGATGCTGTCTGGAGCGGTCTCTGGGCACAGTACGACCGCTGGTTTGCCATTATGGGGCTAAAGCCCGGCGACGAGATTACGCTGGTGATGAGCCCCGACGACAATAACAGGGGCATGCGCTTTGACAATCCCGACTTTGACGATGCTGAGAAAGGTTACTACCAATGCGTGACGCGAGCCGAACTGGATGAACGCGTTACGGCCATGATGGAGGCTGCTGGCCTGACCACAGAGACAATCACCCCTGAGCAACTGAAGGCTTTCCGCGACGAGGTAAAGACCACAAAGTTCAAGATCTGGGCCGATGCAGCAACTGCCGGTTTCGACGGCACGCTGCTCATGAAGTCAGAGGGTGGACAGTATATAGAGAAGATAACTATAACCTCCGCTGGCGATGCATCTGCCATCCAGAATGTAAATGTTCAAAAGGCTGACGACCAGTGGTACACCCTCAGCGGTCTGAAGGTTGCAGTTCCTGTTCAGGGAATCTACATTCGTAATGGAAAGAAAGTGGTTGTGAAGTAAACTCACCTCTTTATAATAATAGGACTGGTGCCCACATGACCAGTCCTATTAAACAAATAAATTACTAACCTATAACAAATAAAGTATGAACAGAAGACGATTGCCAATAGTTGTAGTCTTGGCAGCCCTCATGCTGGCCGTCGGAGAGGCGTCAGCAGTCAGTGCGGCTCAGCCACAAGGCGTGCAGCAGCAACAGACCATTACAGGTACGGTGGTCGACGATATGGGCGAGCCCGTCATCGGTGCCACCGTGGTCGTTGAGGGAGGCAATGCCGCCCAAGGCACTATTACCGACTTCGACGGCGTTTTCAAGCTGAGCATCAAGCCGGGTACTAAAATCACCATCACATACATCGGCTACGTCAGCCAGACCGTGGCCGTCCAGGACGGCATGACCGTCACACTGAAGAGCGATGCCGTCATGCTGCAAGGCGTCGAAGTGGTGGCCTACGGTGTGCAGAAGAAAGTCACCGTCACCGGCGCCTTGTCCAGCGTAAAGGGCGAGGATCTGGTGAAAACACCAGTCAGTTCGGTCAACAATGTGCTCGCCGGTCAGCTGACGGGTGTCACCACGGTGCAGTATTCAGGAGAGCCCGGCAGCGATGCCGCCACCATCTTCGTGCGCGGACAGGGTACTTGGAACGATTCCAGCCCACTTATCCAGGTGGATGGTGTGGAGCGTTCCATGTCTGACATTGACCCGGAAGAAATTGAGAGCATTACGGTGCTGAAGGATGCTTCGGCCACTGCTGTGTTCGGTGTGCGCGGTGCCAACGGTGTCGTATTGATCACCACCAAGCGTGGCGAAGAAGGTAAAGCCAAAGTGGACATCACCACGTCGTTCTCGGCACTGGCACCGACCAAGATGGTCGAGCAGGCCAGCAGCTACGACTATGCCCGCTTTTACAATCAGATGCAGCTCAACGACTTCGACACCGCGTCGGGCGAGACCTTCACGCCGATGTTTTCTGATGCTGTACTCGACAAGTTCCTTACCAGCAGCGACCCTATCCGCTTCCCCAGCACCAAGTGGGCCGACTACACGATGAAAGACGTGACGCTGCAGACGAAGCACAACGTGAATATCAGCGGCGGCACCAAGTCGATGCGCTATTTCGTCTCTGCCGGTCTGATGACGCAGGGCGGACTCTTCAAGGAGTTCGGGCAGGACTACGACTATGGCTATCAGTACAGCCGCTTCAACTACCGCGCCAACCTCGACTTGGACGTCACCAAGACCACGACAATCTCGTTCAATGTGGCAGGCAACGTCTCCAATGCCGACAAGCCCAACACCGGGCAAGGGTCCTCAGGACTCATCATGACCATGTATCAGGCCACGCCCTTCAGCAGCCCGGGCATCGTGGACGGCAAATTTGTCAGTACAACTACTGACTATAGTGACGGCGTGACGCTGCCCTTTGTTGGAGGCAACGGTCTGAACTATTTTGGCAATGGCGGTATTCTGGACGTGGCGGCTGTCAACGGTGGGCACATCTCGACAAATATCAACAAACTGCAGATGGACCTGCAACTGCAACAAAAACTCGACTTCATCACCCAGGGCCTCTCGTTCAAGGTCAAAGGTTCTTATAACAGCCAGTTCAACGTCGTCAAGGAAGGTACATCCACAAAGGCTACTTACTACCCTATGTTACAGGGCGACGGCACCATTGCCTATCGCAAGCAGGGCGAGAATGGCATGCAGGATTACCGAGAATCCACGAGCAAGGCTCGCGACTGGTACTTTGAAACCTCGCTGAACTACAACCGCACCTTCGGAGAGCACACCGTGGGCGGACTGTTGCTCTATAACCAGTCGAAGAACTACTATCCCTCCACCTATAGCGACATTCCTCGAGGCTATGTGGGACTAGTGGGGCGTATCACTTATGATTTTAAGAACCGCTATATGGCCGAGTTCAATGTGGGCTACAATGGCTCAGAGAACTTTCACCCAGATCGTCGTTTTGGTGTATTTCCCGCTGGTTCCATCGGCTGGGTGATTAGTGATGAGAAGTTCTTTAAACCTATCAGCCGGGTAGTCAGTTTCTTGAAACTGCGTGCTTCGTGGGGACTTGTTGGTAACGACCGTATCGGCGGCAGCCGCTTCATGTATATGGCCGACCCTTACGTGGTGAGCAACAACCAGTATCTGGTGCGCAACGGCTACGGCTATAACTTCGGTATCGACAACGCCACGCTCTACATGGGCTCCTACGAGCAGGCCAAGAACAATCCCGACGTGTCGTGGGAGAAAGCCTTCAAGCAGGACTACGGCTTCGACATGAATTTCCTCAACGACCGTCTGCGCGCCACCTTCGACTACTACCATGAGCACCGCACCGACATTCTGCTGCAAGACCTGACGGCCCCCAGCTACATCGGCTTCGCCGTACCTTATGCCAATCTCGGAGTGGTGGATAGTTGGGGCTGGGAACTCGGACTGAAATGGAACGACAAGATAGGCGACAACTTCCGCTATTCAGCATCTGTCAATCTCTCGCACAACCAGAACGAGATTATCGAGAAGAAAGAGGCGCCGCTCAACAACGACTATCAGTATGAGAAGGGCCACCGCCTGGGTTCGCGCTACATGTACCAGTTCTTCCGCTTCTACGACAGCGACACGCCCCGCCTCTATGAAGAGGCCTTCGGGCAGCCCTATCCCGAACAGCTCGTCACGTTGCAGGACGGTGACGCCGTGTTTGTCGACCTTGACGGCGACGGAAAGATTACACCCGACGACATGACCCGCAACCTGGGCTATACCGACGACCCCGAATACATCGTCGGTGTGAACCTGGGCTGCAGCTACAAGGACTTGGAGTTCTCGATGCAGTGGACGGGCGCATGGAACGTCAGCCGTATGATAGAGGACGTGTTCCGCATCCCCTTCAAGTCGCGCACAGGTGTCAGCGACGGCGGCCTCCTGCAATACCATGTAGACCATACGTGGAATCCCGACGCTCCCGGACAGGACTACGAATATCCGCGTGCCACATGGACCAACGGACAGACCAACAACTATCAGGACTGTGCCTTGTACGAGAAGGATGCCAAGTATCTGCGTCTGAAAACCATCACACTGGCCTACAACATGCACTTTCCCTTCCTCAAGAAACTGGGTATAAAGAAGATGCAGGCGGCCCTGAGCGGCTACAACCTGCTCACCTTCACTCCGTTCCTGTGGGGCGACCCCGAAACCAAGACCAGCGCCTCGCCGTCATACCCCCTGCAGAAAACCTATACACTCAGTCTGAAATTTAACTTCTAATCATATATGAAACTGAACATCAAAAATATATGTACAGCATTCCTGCTCTCAGGAGTTAGTATAATATTCGATAGTTGTACTGACAGCGTGAAGTTTGGCGACCCGTTCTTAGAGAAGGCACCAGGTGGAACGGTCACTGCCGACACTGTGTTCAACAATGCCGAGTACACCCGTCAGTTTCTGGCGGCTGCATATGCCTATCAATATTACAACCTTCCCTGCAAGTCGTCTAACGCCGCTCCTCAGTGCATCAACTACTGGAAGGGCATGCCCGACGCACTGGGTGACACTCACCATCTGTTTTACAATGCCTCCAAGGTGTTTTCCGATTACTATAGCGGTGCCCTGTCGTCGACGCCAGACAGCAAGACAAACTACGGTGTCTATCCCTATACCAACGAGCACATCTGGGAGAATGTGCGCAACAGCTGGCTGCTGATAGAGAACGTGGACCGTGTGCCCGACATGCAGGAACCGGAGAAAGCCCGCATCAAGGACGAGGCCCGCTGCCTGCTGGCCTACACCTATTTCACGGCGTTCCGCTTCTACGGTGGTCTGCCCATCATCCGCCATACGTTCACGGGCAGTGAGAGTTCTTACGAGATGGCTCGCGGCACCGCCAAGGAGACTGTCGACTTCATGGTGGAACTGTTAGACGAAGCCATCAACGGCGGCAACCTGCCCTGGATGTATAGCAATCCCACGGCTGACCAAGGCCACTGGACGCTGGCCGGAGCAATGGCGCTGAAGTGCCAGGTGCTGCAGTTTGCAGCCTCGCCGCTGTTCAATGACGACCAGCCCTACTATGCAGGCCATTACACCATGGAGAACGACGCCTACACTTGGTTTGGCGGCTATGACGCTTCGTGGTGGACACGGTTCAAGGAAGCCTGCGATGTTTTCTTCCGCAAGCTGGCCTCGGAAGGCGGCTATCACTTAGTGACACCCGTTACTAACGACCAGGCAGGCTATCGCTATGCCTACCGCTACAGCTATCTGTTTGAGGACAGCCCTGAGATACTGCACTCGTGCCGTGTGTCGACCAACACCAGCGGCAACAACTACCAGTGGTTCAACCTGCGTGCCAACGAGCGCATGTCCTACTGCCCTACCGAGGAGTTCATCGAAATGTTCCCCTGGGCCGACGGCACACCGTTCGAATGGGAGAAAGCCGAAGCAGAGGGCAAGCTCGACTACATGTTTGTGAAGGGCGACTCCGTCAGCGGCAGTCAGCTGCTACAGAACCGGCAGTACACCCGCGACCCGCGCCTCTATGAGACGGCAGCAGTCAACGGTGCCCTGCAGACCATCAATTGGGGCGACGGCAACACCAGCGGCCAGCCCTACGAGCTCTGGGTGGGCGGCACGACGGCCGGTACCAGTCCCTCTACCAACACGGGCATCTATGCTACTGGCTTCCGTAATCTGAAGTACATTGCAGGCGAGGCTTACGACAAGCAGTTCCCCCAATGGTCGCCGCTGCTGTTGAGCGACATGTACCTGACCTACGCCGAGGCACTGATACAGGCCGATGGCAATCTGACCGAAGCCATACGCTATATCGATGCCGTGCGGGCCCGTGTGGGACTGAAGGGGCTCGTAGCGTGCAACCCCACGAAGGACCTGACCACCGACAAGCAGGCCCTGTTGGAGGAGCTGCTACGCGAACGTGCCTGCGAGCTGGCTCTGCAGACCAGTCGCTACTTCGACCTCATACGCTACAAGCGTGCCGCCGACTTCGAGAAGCCGCTGCACGGACTGCGCATCTACCTGATGGTGAAGAACAGCAGCGGAGAGTGGGAACGCTCAGAGCAGCAGTGGTACAATCAGTACTTCGACACCCGCTCGGTGCGCAATAATCCGAACCATCAGTTCTACTACGAGCCCTCTCACTTTGACTACGAGAAGTTTGTCATCACCACCGGAGCACGCGTGTGGTGGAGCCAGGGCTTCGACCCCAAGTGGTACTTGCAGCCATTCCCCATCACCGAAATCAATAAAGGCTATGGATTGGTGCAGAATCCTGGTTGGTAAGTTATAATTGGTTAAAGAAACGATGAATTATGAATAGAAGATATATATTTGCTCTGGCCATGATGACCGGCATTGCCATTCCCGCAGCAGCACAGACAGAAAGTATACAGGCTGACACCTCTTCAAGTCAGGTCATCGACATTGGTGCTGACTGGGTGCCCACGCAGGAAGAGTCGACGGCTGCCGTGTCAGTCATTACCACACGCGACACCGACCGCCGCAGTGCCAAGAACATCGGCAACAGCATTCTTGGACAGGGGCTGGGCCTCATCTCCCTGCAAGGCAGCGGACGCTATGCCTCGCAGAACCCCACTTTCTATGTCCGCGGCCTGCAGACACTGAGCAGCAGCAGTAACGCTCCGCTCATACTGGTGGACGGCATCGAGCGCGACATCACCACCATTACCCCCGAGGAGGTGGAGACGGTCAGCATTCTGAAAGATGCTGCTGCCGTGGCCCTCTATGGCTACAAGGGTGCCAACGGTGCCATCCTGGTGACTACCAAGCGCGGCAAGGCCAACTCGTCGAGCATTAAAGTGACCTACGACCATCTGTTCAACAGCATCGTCGACAAGCCCAAATTCGTCGATGCCTATACCTACGGAATGGCCATGAACGAGGCGCGCGCCAACGACGGCCTGGGAGCACGCTACAACGAGAACGAGCTGAACGCCCTGCGCGACGGAACCTATCCCTACCTCTATCCGAACGTGAACTGGATGGACGAGACGTTCCGCGACCACGCCATGACCAACAAGTACAATATTGAGTTCCGCGGCGGTGCCTCGAAGTTCCGCTATTACGCCATGCTCGACCTCATATCGGACAAAGGCTTCGTCAAGAACTTCGACGGTAACGACGGCTACTCTACCCAGGACAAATACGTGAAAGGCAACATGCGCATGAATCTCGACATCGACCTCACGCCGACCACACTGGTCAAGGTGAATGTCCTGGGCGTGCTTTCGGAAACCTCACGTCCCGGTTCCGCTGCCGATTTGTGGGACATGGTTTACACCGTGCCTTCGGCTGCCTTCCCCATCAAGACTGAAAGCGGTGCGTGGGGTGGCAGTAACACATGGTCGGGCGAACTGAACCCCGTGGCTCAATCAACGGGTGCCGCCTACTACAAGAATCATACGCGTACGCTGCTGGCCGACGTAACCATCCGTCAGGACCTGAGCAGCTGGATTAAAGGCTTGGGAGCCGTCGTCCGTGTGGGCTACGACAATGTTGCAAATATCTACGAGGATCACTCGAAGACCTACGTCTACGGAGTGGAAGTGCCCTCATGGCCGACAGGTGCTGCAACGCCTACGAGTAAGTCGAGCACTTTCGGCGCTGACAGTCCCATGGGAGACGAAGCCAAAGTGAATACATACAGTCGCCGTCTGCACTTCGACGGAGGATTCAACTATCAAAAGACACTTGGCAGGCACAGCATTTACACCCAATTGAAGTGGGACTATGAATATGAAGATCCTGAGGGCGTCAACAACACCATCTACCGTCAGAATTTCACTTGGTGGACTCACTATGGCTTTGACAAACGCTACTTTGTTGATCTCGCTCTTGTGGAAAGTGCCAGTAGTCGTTTAGCCCCTGGTACGAAATGGAACTTCTCGCCCACTTTGTCTGTTGCTTGGGTTATCAGCAATGAGAAATTTATGAAGAGTGCCAGATGGATGAATTTCCTGAAGCTGCGTGCTTCGGCAGGTCTTATCAATGCTGACTATCTACCTGGGGACGGGGTGTGGTCGTATTACGCTCAGCAATATTCTACCTCCGGAACAATGTATCCGTTTGACAGCGGCTGGAACTCAGAGTTTGGTACGACCAGTCTCGGCCAAATGGCCACAGCCAGTCCTGGCCATGAGAAAGCCTATAAATATAATATAGGTATTGATGCCAAGTTGTTTGGATCACTTGATGTGACCTTCGACCTCTACAAGCAACACCGCACAGATATCTGGGTGTCGGCATCCGGCAAGTACTCCACAGCATTAGGCATGACCGCCCCCTATGAGAATGAGGGCGTCGTGGACAGCAAAGGCTTAGAGCTAGGACTGGACTACAATCACACTTTCGGCAAGGTGGCCTTCAACGTGGGCGGCAACCTGACGCTGACCAGCAACGAGATTAAGGAGCAGTTAGAAGAGCCGCGACTCTACAGCAACCTTATTCAGACAGGCCATGCTGTAGGACAGATTTATGGCCTGGAGGCCATCGGCTTCCTCAAGGACAACGCCGACATTGCTGCCAGTCCCGAGCAGACCTTCTCCACAGTGAAACCCGGCGACATCAAGTATCGCGATGTGAACGGCGACAATGTCATCGATGCCAACGACGTGGTGGCCATCGGTCACAATGGCACGGTGCCAGGAGTGTACTATAACTTCCATCTAGGTGCCGAGTGGAAGGGGCTGGGTCTCTATGCCATGTTCCAGGGCGTGGGCAACTACACTGCCAACCTGAACACCAAGAGCATGTACTGGCCGCTGGTCAATAACACCACAATTTCGCAGTATGCATACGACAACCGTTGGACGCCGGAGAATCAGAATGCCCTGTTCCCTCGCCTGAGCAGCCAGTCGAATGCCAACAACTATCGCAACTCTACGCTGTGGCTGAAAGACCGCTCGTTCCTGAAGCTCCGCGACCTGGAGGTGTACTACAACCTGCCCAAGTCGTTGTTGAACAAGGCGCGGATAGTGAACGGTGCCAAGGTCTACGTGCGTGGTGTCGACCTGCTCTGCTTTGACCATATCGACGAGAACGACCCCGAAGCCTTGGGCATCTATCCCGTTAATCGCAGCGTGGCTTTAGGCTTGAGTATTACGTTTTAATTAGAAACAAGTAATTAGAATATAGTCATTATGATTACCAAGATAAACAAAATAGTCATTGGAACTACGGCAATGTTAACATTGGCATCTTGCAGTGACCGAATGGAATATAAGGAGTACAACGTCTACGATAAAGACTACATTACCCAGAACTTCACCCGTATCGGTGGTTTTATGACCAACCTATACAATATGGTGGATTATGACTTTGGCAATTTCTCTTCTGGTGCCATGTTGGCTTCGGCATCGGACGAGAGTGAGTATAGCCAGATGGGCAATGCCATAGAGGACTTCTACAACGGAGCCTGGAGCCCCAGTAACGCTAAGGAAAGCCTACCTTCGGGATGGACAAAAATGTATCAGGGCATTACCACGGCTAATGTCTTTCTTGACGAGTTCCAGGATGCCACGTTCGACGAGCTGATGCTGAACACCGACTACAATGCGCAGATGCATCGCTACCGGAACTATCAGTACGAAGCCCGCTTTATGCGCGCCTACTACTACTTTAATCTAGTGAAGGCATACGGGGGAGTTCCTCTGATTGACCATGTGATGACGGCTGAAGAGGTGAACCAACTATCGCGTAGCTCGGCAGATGATATATTCAAGTTCATTATCGCCGAGTGTGACGACATCAAAGATAAAATTGTTGAGAATTATAGTGATTTGGGCCAGTATGCACTGGACACGGAAGAAACTGGGCGCGCCGACCGGCTTGCCGTGCTGGCATTGAAGGCACGTGCTGCCCTCTATTGGGCCAGCCCTCTTTTCAATAGTGCTGGTGATACAGAGCGTTGGCATCAGGCAGCCCTATACACCAAGCAACTAATTGATGCCTGTGAGGTTCGCGGCAAAGGACTGGCAGCCAATTATGGAGATCTGTGGTCGGCACGTGCCTACAACACTGCAAACATAGCAAAGGAGGTTATTTTCGGTCGCCGTTACAACTCCAGTTCGGCGGGCGACCATGTGGTGGAAGGCTACAATTATCCTGTAGGCATTGAAGGAGGGATGGGCGGAAACTGCCCAACACAGAATCTGGTTGACGCATACGATATGAAGAATGGTCTGCCCATCGGTGATTCAGATTCGGGTTACGATGAAGCCAACCCGTACGATAATCGCGACCCGAGGCTGGCTGTCACCATCGCAAAGAACGGTGACGTGTGGCCTACCTATCAGACGGCAGCCCTGCAGATTTGGCAGGGCGGTGCCAACGGTGAGCCGCAGACGAATGCTTCTCCCACAGGTTACTATCTGAAGAAACTCTGCAATGGAAGCATCTCGCTGGCTTCGAACAGTACTGTGCAGAATGCCACGCACATGTGGCTGACGTTCCGCATGGGGGAGTTCTATTTGAACTATGCCGAGGCGGTGTTCCGCTATCTGGGCAGTGCTGACGCCACCAGTAGTGAACTTCCAATGTCGGCACTGGAGGCAACCAATATGACACGGCAGCGCGCTGGTGTTGGCCTTCTGCCCACAGGCATGGACAATGCTACGTTTTGGACACGCTATCAGAAAGAACGCATGGTGGAACTGGCTTTCGAGGGCCATCGCTTCTGGGATGTGCGCCGTTGGAAGGAGGCCGACAAGTTCTTGACCAGCATAACGGAGATGAAACTGACTCGAAACGCGGACGGCACCATTACATACACTCGTAAAAACGTCGCTCGACAGTGGAGCGAAAAGATGTATCTCTTCCCCATTCCGCAAGCGGAGTGCATAAAGAACCCCAATCTGACGCAGAATACAGGTTGGTAGTAAACTCTATGTTTTATTGGTAAGGGTGCGCCATGCTGAAATGACGCACCTTTTACTAAAAAAGAAACAAAAATGAAAAGAATACTGTTATTAACCCTGATGGGGATATTGTTCGCTGTCACCGTATTTGCAGAAGGCGAACGCAAGAGTCTGTCTTTTAATTTCGGATGGAAATTTAAACTGGGCGAAACGGTTGGAGCAGAGAAAGCAGACTTTGACGACAAGGACTGGCGCAGTCTTGACCTGCCCCATGACTTCCAGATAGAAATGCCCTGGAATGATAAGGCTAGCCGTAGTCGTGGCTTTAAAGATATGGCTACGGGCTGGTATCGTAAGACTTTCGATGCCGACCCAGCATGGAGAAATCACCGTGTTATCCTTGATTTCGAAGGTATCATGCTGCATGGTGATGCCTGGCTGAACGGAAAAAAGATTGGAGGCACGGACTATGGATATTTGGGCTTTGAAGCCGATGTCACTAAACTGCTTAAGTATGACGGAAAGAACGTGCTGGCCGTTCACTGCTCTACGGGCGAAAACAAGAACTCACGCTGGTATACTGGTGGTGGTCTGTACCGTGACATTCACCTTGTCCTGAAGGATTCCGTCGCCATTGCCCGGCATGGTGTCTTTATCCAGACTCCCAAGGTGTCTGAACAAGAGGCCTCTGTGGCAATACAGGTGGAGGTGGAAGGAATCAGGAATAAGAAATATGATCTCGTCGTCGAGGCTAGGATATTTGGTCCTGACGGTCAGCGGGTGGGCGAAAGTCGCATAGATGCTCCGAAAGACAATAAGCAACCGACAGTGGAAGTGCTGTTACCAACCATAAAGGTGGAATATCCACAGTTGTGGTGGTGCGAACGTCCCGATTTGTATAAAGCAGAGATATCTTTAATTCTGAATGGTAGGGTGGCCGACAGACTGACGGAGCGTTTTGGCATCCGATCAGTGGAGTTCTCGAAAGAGTTCGGCTTCAAACTGAATGGGCGAAAGATTTTTCTGCAAGGTGCCGCTGATCATCATGACTTGGGCGCTGTGGGGGCTGCTGCATACGAGACGGGGATCAGTCGCATGATGGACCGGCTGAAAGAGTTCGGTTTTAACCATATCCGTACAAGCCATAACCCCTATAGTGAGGCATTCCTGCGACTGGCCGACGAGAAAGGTATCTTGATAGTTGATGAACTTTATGACAAGTGGTCGAACACTCTGGCCTGGGCTGGGCGTCGCCCGTGGACGGAGATGTGGTGGGAGAATTTGATGGAATGGGTAAAACGAGACAGAAACCATCCCAGTGTCATTATGTGGAGTCTGGGCAACGAACTGCAGTTCCAGGAGGAACGTTGCGGGTTTCCCACTCGCGACTGGGGTATTACTACCTACGACATCATGAATACGCTGGTGAAGCGTCTGGACCCGACCCGAAAGACCACTGTGGCAATGTATCCCGCCCGTGCCGGTGGCATTGTGAAACACAGCGATGAATATAGAATTGAGAAGAATATCGTGCCACCCGAACTGGCACAGCACACCGAGGTGGCCAGCTTCAACTACTGCTGGGAGGACTACGACAAGTACATGCAGCAGGCACCACACATGATTCTCTACCAGAGCGAAGCCACCACCAACGAGTTGTCGGCACCCTTCTTCGGTATGGACCGCGACCACATGGTGGGACTGGCCTACTGGGGCGCCATCGAGTATTGGGGCGAGTCGAACATCTGGCCAAAGAAGGGTTGGGACTACTCGTTCTTCCGCCATTCATTGGAACCAAACTCGCAGGCTTATCTCGTCAAGACAATCTTCAAACCGGAAGAGCCACAGGTGCATATTGGCATAGCCGGTAAGGTGGATACACTTTGGTGGAATGACATTGTCGTGGGACAGACACGTGTTTTCTCCCATTGGAATCGGGAGATTGGTAAAAAGTACACAGTCTATACCTATACCAATGGTGACGAGGTGGAACTCTTCGTCAATAATAAGAGTATCGGGATTAAGAAAAATGACGACAAGAAGAAACCGAATGTTATCACTTGGAAAGATGTCAGTTATGAACCCGGCACGATCCATGCTGTGGCTCGCAAAAATGGACGAGTGGTTGCAGAACACAGTCTTGAGACAGCAGACAAGGCTGTCAGGCTCATCATGGAGATAGAAAATATCGGATGGAAAGCCGACGGCATGGACTTGCAATATGTCAAGGTGAGGGCCGTTGACAAGAAAGGCCGGGTAGTGCCCACCAATGACTATATAGTGTCGTTTGATGTAGAAGGTCCCGCCCATATCATAGCCACAGATAATGGAGACCATTCCAGTGATGACCTGTTCTCCGGGAAAGAAAAGCGCCTCTATGAAGGCTTTG
>ERZ842401.3776-NODE-3776-length-18446-cov-7.606384_pt1 | contig 18446 bp, 28 predicted proteins | sample MGYA00521270_ERZ842401 | MGnify/ENA primary metagenome ERZ842401 (study PRJEB31892, sample SAMEA3878208) | bioreactor metagenome | biome: Moose rumen | place: Sweden | collected 2011-10 | study: EMG produced TPA metagenomics assembly of the PRJEB12797 data set... | reverse complement strand
AATACAAGGGCATGACCCGCTGGCAGGTGCTGGTGGAGAACATGAACCCGACGCTCCAGCCCCTCGATCGTGCTATCTGTGCAAGATACGTGGGTGAGCACGTCTCGACTTCAGTACGCCGTAACTCATACTGTCGTGTACAGGGTAAGGATTGGTGGCTGAGCCAGACGGAGGTGCTGGAGAAGCTGGCCCCCAACGACATGAAGGTGGAAGCCTACTACCTGACCAACGAGCAGGGCGAAGCCGTGGACGTTTGGATTTACCAGAACGACATGATGGTGGATAAGCTGCAAGATGTCGGCACGTTCAACACTGCCGACGCTGAGCAGACCGACGAAGACCGTGCCATCTTCACGGAGCAGCAGAAGAAGATAGCCCATTTCGGCAAATACGTGCGCGACAACGCGATTGCGCGAGTGGGTGTAATGAGTAAGGCCCCAGAGGCTTCTGAGGCCAACACAGACGAAATAACTGGCTTTGTGGCTGAGTCCGAAGATATACAGCCGGAAACCATGCCTGAAGCCTACCAGTTCAAGGATGAGGCAGACGCTTTGGCAGACCTGTAAGAACGATATTTCAATAACATTTAAATACAGTTACAATGGAGATTACAAAAGACATCAAAAAGCGGATTTTGGACGCAATGAAGACCAACCGCGTAAACTATCCGAGCGACTCGAAGCATGCCGCAAGTCTTGGCATCAGCTCGGCAGTGTATTCACAACTGAATGCTGGTCAGACGGAGCGTGTTCTTAGTGAGGCCAACTGGATAAGCATGGCCCGTAGGCTTGGTGTAGAGCTTCGCCCCGGTATGGAGTGGAAGGCTGCCAAGACGGCCACGTTCAAGTACATCTGGGCACAGTTGACCGCCTGTCAGGGCAGCAGCTTGAGTGCCATCATGTGCGACATGCCGAATATCGGTAAGACTTTCACGGCCCGCGAGTATGTGAAGCAACACAGGAACGCTATCTATGTGGACTGCTCACAGGTGAAGACCAAACGCGCTCTGGTGCGCAAGATCGCGAAGGAGTTTGGCGTAAGTGCCAACGGAACCTTTGGCGATATCTATGAAGATCTGGTGTTCTATATCCGCACAGTCGAGAACCCGCTTATCGTGCTCGATGAAGCCGGCGATTTGGCATACGAGGCTTTCTTGGAATTGAAAGCCCTGTGGAACGCAACGGAACGCTGCTGTGCCTGGTACATGATGGGAGCCGACGGTCTGAAGGCCAAGATAGGCCGCTCTGTCGAGGGCAAAAAGGTTGGCTATGCTGAAATGCTGAGCCGTTACGGTGACCGCTTCTGCAAGGTGACTCCAGACGATGGCAAAGAGCGTCAGGCGTTCTTGATGGAGCAGGCCCAAATCGTAGCTGAGGCCAACGCCCCCAAGGGCGCGGACATTCGCCAGATCGTATTGAAGACCGGCGGTGCTCTGCGTCGCGTTTATACTGAGATTGAAAAGGTGAAGGCAGTATGAACGGGAAGGTCTATCCAGAAGGAACGGTGTTCCAGTTGCTGCTGAACGGTCGCGATGCCTCATCGGTCATCAACGAGTGGTGGGAGGCCTGCACTCAGGCCGATGTTCGCGTCCGCAAGGCCAAGACTAAAGGCTGTATGGTACTGGAGACCGAAGACATGATATATGCGAGCCACATTATCAAACTGTGGCCCGGAACTAAGGTAAACATTAAAGAACCGAAGAAATAATGGCAAAGCGAGTATACACACCAAGAGACATTGAGGCAAAGAAGTACGAGTGCTTCGATTGGGACGGCGAATGGCTGTCGGCCTTTGGCAATCCCGCAATCAACTCTAAATGGGTGGTGCTCGGCCCGTCGGCCAGTGGCAAGAGCTCATTTGTGATGCAGCTGTCGAAGAAACTGTGTGAGTATGGCCCCGTGCTCTATCTGCCTTTCGAGGAAGGTGTTGGCATGGAGTTCCAGCGTCGCCTGAAGCTCATGAAGATGGGCGAGGTGCAGGGCAAGTTCACTGTTGCCCCCGATGACACACTGGAGGAACTGGAAGAGCGTCTGAGCCGTCCGAAGTCGGCACGTTTCGTCATCGTTGACTCGTTTCAGGTTTCAGAGTGGACATACGAGCAGGCTATGGATCTGATGAAGCGTTTCCCTCAGAAGGGCTTCGTGTTCATCAGTCAGGAGTACAAAGGTCAGCCAATGGGCAAAGCCGCCATCAGACTCCGCTATATTGCCGACATGAAGGTGCGCGTGGCCGGATACAAGGCATACTGTCAGGGCCGTAGTGCCGGTGAGCCGGGCAACTATTACGTGGTGTGGGAAGAAGGAGTATTAATGACATCAAATAATTTATAGTTATGAGTAAGATTAAAGAAACGATTGAGCTAAAGCCAGATCACGGATGCACAAGAGGCGCACGTGATGAACGGCTTGTATCGAGCGGGCATGAATGCCCTGAGTGTCACGGTAACGGCTTTCATTGGGCCGAGGATCCAGACCCATGCAGTCATGGGAGTATCAAGGAACCATGCAGCGTCTGTAACGGCACTGGCAAGGTGGATGCGGTTGTAACAGTTCATTGGCAGGCATCAGAAGGAAGGAGTAAGGTATGAGTCGTGATTGTATGAAATGCGAGTACTGTTGGCACGAGACCGGTTGCAACTATCCTGAAGGATGCGGTTATGGCATAGACGGGTCGCGAGAAATTGGCGAACGGTGCTACAGGGACGGGAAACTTCTAAAGAAATATTGACTATGAAGATATATATCAGTGGAAAGATTGGCGAGGAAGAGGTCCTGAGTGAGGAAACCCGCCAGAAATTTGCTCAAGCAGAGGCAAAAATGAGAATGTTGGGATACGACGTTTTCAATCCAACCACAAGCGGATTGGGAGCAGAGGCTATGCGCAGGGCAAAGGCCAACGGGACAACGTTCTATAAGGAAATCTTGCTACTCGATTTAGAGCAAGAGAAACAGTGCGACGCTATCATTCTCCTTCCAGACTACACCCAATCAAAGGGCGCACGAGTGGAGTTTGATTACGCTCTTGCTATAGGGCTTGAAATCAAGTTTGCAGATAGAAATCATGCCTGGTGTTATCTGAGCTGGAAATATGGAGAAATGACTGGTCACGTGAGCACCCCTAATGCGAGACAGGAATATATCGACGCGAACATCAATAATGTCTGGATTCCTTAATAAAGAAATATGTCTATGGCACAGGAAGTAACGAATTTTGCACGGTTCTATACAACGTTCAACAAGATACCATATAGTGGCGACCGTGAAGACCTAAAAAAAGAAATGGTGGAGAAAGTTACTCTTGGCAGAACTGACAGTCTGCGTGAGGTGACAAAGCGCGAGTACCAGGATTTGTGCGAAGGGCTCGAAAAGATATACCCCGCCAACCGCATCAAGGAGGCAGCCCGTGAGGAACTGAGACGGCAGCGCAGCATCTGTCTGAAACTGATGCAGAAGCTGGGTATCGACACCACCGACTGGAACCGTATTAACGCTTTCTGCCAAGATGGACGTATTGCCGGTAAACAGTTTCGCGATATCACCAGTGAGGAACTGGAGCAGCTTTCCAAGAAGCTACGCAGTATAGAACGAAAAGGCGGTATTAGAGAGCTTGAGGAACCAGGGCCAAAGGCTATCGTTGTTCCCTTCCAATAACATTATTAACTAAAAAACAAAATGAGCTATGGAACAAGAATCAAACAGTGTAAATGAGGATGAGCTTCGTGAGGAACTGATGCAAGATCACTACGAAAGAATGCTCTCTGAGTATGCAGTCTAACAATTAAAAAGTACAGTTATGGCACAGGAGAATTACAACAATGGGCTGGCAACAGCCGGACTTGAAGGCAAGTCAATCGTGAGGTGTGACAACCAGAAATGTGAGACGTGTGTTAACCAGAATGACGATTGCGCGAAGCTTATATGCAGCGGTGGCCACGTCTGCGTCTGGGGATAAGAAACCGTATTTAATAACCCTATAAAGTAAGTTTTAAGATTATGGCAACAAGACAGAAAAAAACAGTGATTAGCGGCGTGACACGTGAAGCCGCAGATGTAGCATTCGCAACCTTCGCAAAGGCCGATGCAAGTATTAACAAGATCAACGCGGACATTGAACTACAGTGTGCCAAGATCCGTGAGAAGCGTCAGGTAGAACTGACACAGCTCACCCAAGAGCGCGACCAGGCATTCGACACACTGCAGGCCTTCGCCACAGAGAACCAGGCAGAACTGTTTGCAAAGAAAAAGAGCCTCGACATGGCACACGGCACTATAGGCTTCCGCACAGGCACTCCGAAGCTGAAGACCTTGAAGGGCTTCACATGGGCTTCTGCTCTGGAATTGGTGAAGGCATTTCTTCCTTCATCGTATATTCGCCAGACAGAAGAAATCGCGAAAGATAAGCTGCTGGCCGACCGCGATATGGAGGACGTGAAGGTGACTGAGGCTGGTCTTGTGGAGAAAGAGGTTACGATGAAGGAGGCTATGGCAAAATGTGGCATCCAAGTCGTACAGGAAGAGACCTTTTATGTAGAACCCAAGAAAGAAGATGCAGAATGAAAAAGACTATTCGTAAAACCCCTAAAGTGACCCTGTGCCGTGAATGTGGCGGCACGGGTCACATTGATGGCGACCACCCTGTGGTTTGTCCTCAGTGCGAGGGCAGCGGTCGCGTCACAGTGAGCGGCACAATGGAACTCGATATAAGAGCCTACAAGCCGAAGTAACAAACTAAACGCCAGCAGCTGATGAAGAAACATAAACGCAACGGACGTGGAATATCCTACAAAGCACGCGTAGCTGAAGTGAACCGCATCTACGACGAACACCGACGCTCAGGTCTCTCAAATGTAGAGATCTGGCGTCGCTACGTCTATCCGAAGCTCTTCATCAGCGAGCGCACCTTCTACAACATGCTCAACGCATCGGCTGTCATAGACATCGAAGCTGTTGAGCGTGAAAAGCAATTGTGGATACCCTTTCCAGACTGACCTATGGCACAAGCAAGTATTGACACCCTGATTAAGAACATACTGAGCGATCTGCGCGTGGAACTGACTGATGAGTTCGACCAGAACTTTGAGCGGCAGTCCTACTTTGGCCATGCATGGCAGCGCAGGAAAACTCCTATTGGCGACGGTGCACTGCTACAGAAAAGCGGAGCCTTGCGCAAGAGCATACGTAGCCCACGAACCAGCGACACCGGCATTACGTTCTCTTCATCGTTACCCTACGCCTCCATCCATAACGAGGGTGGCGAGATTGAGGTAACGGCGAAGATGAAGCGTTTCTTTTGGGCCAAATACTATGAGGCCTCAGGCAGCGTTAGCCGTAAGAAGGATGGCTCAGAGAGCCGTTCAAAGCGCAACGTGGCCCGTTCTGCTGCCGCTGAGTTCTACCGTCGTATGGCCTTGATGAAGGTCGGCCAAAAGATAAAGATGCCGGAGCGCAGGTTCATCGGTGGTGGCCCCGAAGTGGAAGCCATCGTGCGCAGCATCATTGATGAGAATCTGAATGAATATCTAACACAGTACGAAAATGCGAAAAGAGTTTTATCTGGCCGTCAGTGAACGGCTGCTGTCCATCGAGGGCAATCCCATCCAGTACGTGGACTTGTGGAACAATAACGTGGAGTATATTGAGCAGGAAACCAACTGGCCGCGTCCGGCAGTGTTCGTTGAGTTCCGACCCATCATGTGGGAGCGTATGACTACACGCGGAGCCAACGAGTACCAGGCACGTGCAGAGGTTCGCCTGCATATTGTCACCGACTGGCTTGGCAGTGCATCGTCTGAGCAGTCTGAGGAATACAGGCAGGAGGCTATCGAAGCCCTGGATCTGAGCGAGCAGATACACGCTGCCATGCTTGGCCTGACAGGAGAGCACTTTGGCAATGTGGAGATACAGGCAACGCTGACCAACCACAACCATGAGGAGCTGGTGGAGAATGTCGAGGTTTACAATGTTACCTTCGTGCGTTCTATCGAGAAAAAGACGCAGAGGATTCGGGTTCCAATGGATGCTAAGTTAGTGTCGCCCGGAGGTCAGGAAACGGAGGTCGTAGGGCCTGAAATACCCTGAGATTGAACAAAAAAGGAACTTTTCGTTAAAAAATCTGTGACTTTGTTTGTTAGTTGCAGATTTTTTTGTATTTTTGCAGCGAGTTCACAATAGAACGAGAATATCGTAATAATCAATAATATGACACCAACAACGACAACACCACATAGAACCGGAATCGTAACAGACCGCAAAGGTGTAACTTTTTCCTACCGTTCTCCTATTGGAGAGCGGAAAGTAACTTTGTCCCATGCACTTATCGCGCAAAGGGCAAATGAGTCCTACGCTCGTATTGTAAGTGGAAAGAAGTAATGGCCGAGAAGCAATACAATTTTATTTATAGCAAGCTCGTATCCAGTCAAGATGATGTGATTGGGTTGCTGGCATATAGCATCTACAAACGGCACAAAATTGAATTTATTGAGGACTTCAAGAAAAAGAAGGGAACCGCTCCTACAGACTCCGATATCGAAAGTTTCATTATGTCCTCAGTAACGGAGAGCCAACTTGCGAAGTATAAAGAGAGTGCAGCTGCTATTTTAGGAGAGAATGTCGCGAGTGCTGTGAGAGATGAGCTAAACAATATCAACTTTGACTTTCAAAAGTCTGTTGAGCCAGTTGTAAAGAAGCACACATATTCAGCAGGAAAAACTATATTTCTTAATGTTATAGCTTCCTTTATTTTCTCACTTATACTTGTAGTCGTATTTATGCTTGGCTATACAACAGAAAGCGGCCTCAGGAAAAAGACAAAAGCGGTTATAGAGACTATTCAGGACGCTCAGACTGAGCAAATAAGCGATTCTACTCAAATAAAATAGAAAAAAATCCGCAAAAAGTTTGGAGGTTGCGGATTTTTTTGTAACTTTGCGGCATCCAAGCTCGGTGAAGTCAGGGAGCCTTCGGGTCTGACCTCGCCTTTTTTATTGGAAATCAAAATACTTTAGCTCCAATCCCTTTGCACTGTTTACCGCACAAACGATGTGGCGAACATGTATTCCCTTTGTGGTCTTGGATTGCAGATATTCATAACCCATAGTTATCTTTTCTGGAGCGAACATTGAGGGGTCATCGAAATAGATGCAGATAGTGTCTGCTTTTTCATGGACATCTGGTCGTGAGTTGAACCTAAACAGCTGGCCATTCTTTTCCTTTATGGCAGAACCGTAATGCACCTTATTCTTAGTGATGGACTTAATATCCATGCGAACACCATCCAATATCATATCAAGTGCTGCATATTTGTTTCCGTTACGTCCTTTCTTACTTTCATCGCACAAAATGACGCTATGTCCACATGAGTAGAGGGAGTTCATTAGTTTGCGTTCTAAACGGGTTCCTTCGTTCCTTTCCTCGTTGTGCCCTCGATGTGTTGCCTTTAGCGCACCACTTTCGGGATTGAATTCCACATCAAGATATCGGCTGTCTTTTGAAAGACGGTCATACAGCTTTCTGTTTGCCTCAATACGCCTACGTTCCGTCTTCTGTGTCTTATCCCTGTAACATTGGTGTATGAGTTTGCATCCCTCGCACAACTCATTCTCCGGCACGAATGCCAGGTTAAGTTTGCCTTTGGCGATATCGCAGTCACGACAACGCTTGATGGTGTATGGGTTGTAGTCAGGGAACGTCTTCTGCTCCATACCAGCATTAAACTGGAAGATGCCTTTGGTGTCCTTTCCTGTGGCCTGTGCTCCCCGCTGCATGGCTTCATCGCGTGGGGTGGTCGGATACTTGGTCTTGCGAACCTGTACGACTGTGCAGCGGCAGTTCCAGCCGTTGGGTGGGTAGTATGTTTGCCAGAACGGATCGCTTGGCGGCAACGTCACACCATTAAGTGCAGCGTGTTCCGGGCGTACCTTGCTATCACCAGCCGTGCGGTACTGGAGGTTGTAGCGGTCGCCGTCCTGTTCTATCTGCTCCCACTTGCCAGCCATTTCAGCCGATGACTGCACGAAGTTGTACTCAGCACGGAGATAGTTTTTGTTGTAGGTTTCGTCTATCTTTCGAACGTCGTTTAAGAACTGTTCAAACGGCTTTCGGTTGCCGCTCTCATCAACCAGGGATGGGAAGGCCTCATTGAGTTCGTGGAACGTCTTAATTCCGCTGAAGATATAATTAGACTGTTGGAGCCGCTGACGCATACGGTCGGACATGGCTGTCTGGGAGAAAGCCGCATCGAGCACCTGGGCATGCGTATCGATGAAATCCTGCACGGGTTTCTCCCTCAGGATATCAACATTGAACTGCGCTCCAGCTTTCGAGTGAAGCGACTGCATCATGGGTTCGAAGAGGGCTGAAAGCTGCTGGCGTAGCGCGTCCGTTTCCGGGCTTGCCAACTCCAGAGTTCCGGGCATGTCAGCCAGCAGCTCTGTATATCGGCTGTGCAGCCCCTCGTAGTCAGAGGGGCTTAGTCGAAAAAACGGCTCTCATTTGGCTTGTGTTGGCCTTTCTTGTCATCGTCGGGCGTTTCCCCGCCGTTACCTCCGTTATCGTCATGTTGGGGCTGTGTGGGGCCAATCAGGGGCTGCTGCTGTCTGCGTTCCCCAACAGGGATGCCGTATTTGTTCTCGAAGTACTTGCCCTCAACCTCATAGTTGTTGACAACCAGTTCCTCGACGGCCTTCTGCTGCTCAGGCGTGTAGTCCACAGAGTCATCCCATTTGAACTGCAGGCCTTGAAGTGGGAACCCGTGCCGTATCATTCGTGGTATGAGCTGCTCGTTGATGATATCGCACAGCATATCACGGTCGGCATCGATAAGGTTCTCGAATACCTCCAGATGCGTTTCTGACTGACTGAGTGAGCTACCGTCCTCGATGGTCATTGTCTGACCGATAACCAGCTTCGAAAGTTCAGAGTTGGCGCGATCCACTCGTTTGTCGTACACGTTAAAGGCATCGCCCTTTGAACTCTCCACCACCTCGATATCGGTTCCCTCCTGAAACAGTCCCCAACCCTCGGTTCCCATTTCGGCCATCATCTTTTCCATCTTGGCCAGCTCCTTATCGTCACGGGTCGTGGTGTGGGCTATGCGCATAGGCATGCCGAAGATTTCAGCGAAGGTGTCCCAAAAGGCCAACGCGTTCTTTTTGGGTATGGTCTGAGTGGCTGCCTTCAGGAATAATCCCAAGGCCTCAGGCTGTCCCACCTCCACGAGCCAGTCGCAGAATGGTGGCTGGTGGTAGTCGATGCCGGTATGCCAGTCCATACCCAATTCGGGGATGACGCGGTGATATTCAGGAATGACGTGCTTACGCTCTATGAGCCTCACGCCGTTATAGGTAAGCCTTCCGTTGATATCGGTTGTCAGGTCGCCCAACTCTATGAGCGAGTGGCCCCAATAGTTAGCATCGAGCGCATAGTGCAAGAGCTGCTTGAACCAGGGCTTTGCAAAGAACTTGGCGGCTTCCTCATTCTCTTTCTCCTTATCATCTACAAGCTTGAATGCCTTAGCCAATACAAAACCCTCGCGCTGCTGGATACAGCCCGAAAGATGCAGGTCGATATCCACGTCACGGTAGATATCATAAAGACGCTGGCGGTTGGGGTTATCAACGTTGATGGCCATCTGCCATGCGTGCCTCCAGTCACCGATATCCTTACGAGTCAGCGCGTCGGTCTGACGCTGTAACTCCACGACCATCTTTTTCAGTCGCTTGCGGTCGCCCTCCTTTGCCAGATTGAACGTACCGTATTGTGAATTCAGTACACGCCCTGATAGCGGGTTCTGCTTATTATTTCCCTTCTTTTTCATACCTTACCAATTATGCTTTAGTTTCGGCTGTGAGCTATACTTGAAAAGGAAGCCTATAGGCTCTCCGTCTTCATCAGTGGCCAAAGGTAAGTCAGGCAAGATCTTCTCAGCCTGTACGCCCTTCAGCCAATCGAGGGCGCGTTCGTAACGTTCCTTGCGAATTTCCATACCCATTTTCTGGGGCAGCGATGCGGCCATGTGGTACAGTGCAATATCACAGGTGTACATGACCACAAGTTTGTTGCGGTTCTCGCCATCGGCATTGAATATGGCTGGGCAGTCATACTTGGGCCGTAAGTAGCCCGCTATTTCCTCGATGGCCTCTGTCTCTGCATTGGCCCGGTTTTCGGCACTCACCTGAGTAACGATGCGTAGCGCACCCTCACCGATAACCACCTTGTAATCTTCGTCTGTGATGAACATAGTGCTGCTTATTTAGTTACGAACAAAGCGCGTTTCTCGATATCCTGAACCTTCACGCCTTTCTTGAACTGATGCGTGGCCACCATTTTCTTGATGTCCTGTTTAGCCACCACCACCAGTTTTCCATTAACTACTACTACGAGCTGTTTACGGCCAGTCAGCTTCTGGAGCTTAACGGCCTTTTTGACGGCGCGTTTGTAACGCCATGCGTTGTACAAGTCTTTAATCAGTTGTATCATATTACCATGTATTTTTGGGGCTCGGACGTTTGCCGAACCTCGGTGTAAACTTTTGTATGCGCGTGTTCTTTTGTAATATATAGATAGCTCCTTCGTCGGCATCCGGCGCATCATCGTTGCCGCTCATTCCTTTCTCGAAGGCCAAAGTCTGCTCAAGTCCGGCCTGCATGTCCGGGTCATCTTTCTGCGACTCATCGTAGAACACAAAGCCACGTTCCCATAACGGGCTGATTGCCTCTATACGCTGGAACTTATCGGGCTTCTTTCGTTTGTCGCCTGTGATGGGCAGTTGGTAGCCTCTAAGCTCTCCCTCAGTGGTGAAGTCATCGAGTATCATATCCTGCATGAAGGAGGCCTCCATTGCAAAGCGGATGGCAATGCCCTCTTCCTGACTCCACTCGTAGATATCATAGCACCACCTTACCATTTCAGCAAGGGAGGTCTTACGAACAAAGGCCCTCAGTTGCCAGAGGTTCGTCTTCTGCTTTCCCCATAGCTTCGCGGACTTGGTATCGTTCTTTTGGGTTCCCTTCCAAGATGGGTCGATGTAAAGGACGAATTCTGAGAACTCCTTCCACTTGGGACGCTTGGCCCAACGGATCCATTCCTGCCTGAACACAGTACCCTCCACAATCGGGTTGTGCATCATCTCCTTGTTCCAAGCGCGGTAGCCAACAAACTCTTCATAAGCCCGTGCCTCTTCCTTAGTCCATTTCTCCTTCCATACTGGATTGCCCTCGTTGTCAACCGCATAGACGGTCGAAACGTGTACACCCTTAGTGGCACAGATGTTGGCCAGTACTGAGGTCTTACTAATGAGGTTGCCCACCATGATAAAGCGGCCACGTCCTACATCAAGCGCACCGAAAAGGGCCTCTTTTACCCAATCCGTCAACTCGCCCACACGTCGCTTGTTTCGGCATAGTTCATCATCGTCGAGGTCATCTATAACGATGTAGTCGGGACGTGCCTCGCGCTTTCTGAGACCACGTGGCGACTGCCCGCGACCGCATGCCAAGAATGAAACGCCGTTACGTGTGGTGAACTCTCCCTCCGTCCAATCGCCCAAGGTCATCTGCTCCCCAAAGTCGGCAATAATGCGTTTGTTGTACTGGAGCTCAGCTTGAATGTCGCCCAACAGTCGGTTGGCACTATCCTCAGACTTACCAACAATCACCATGAAGTTGATCAGCCGTTTGGGCTGGAATATCAACCAAAGCGGCATGAAGATGTCGAAATGCGTGGACTTGGCGTGACCGCGTGGCCATTTGAACACGGCCTTGAGATTGGGCGTGTTCTTAACCTTCTGCGCTGCCTGGTTATGGAACGGGGCATTGTGGATAATGCGGACGGGCTCACCCGTCACCTTATCGCGCAGTGTGAGGAAATGGGGGAAATAGTACTCACAGAAAGCGGCATAGTCTTTCTGGAGCCTGCGAATACGCTGCTCCTTCTGCGTCTGGCTTTCACGTGTGAGCTGTGAAGTCTCTGTAAGCGACTGTATTTGCTTACAGTGTTCCTGCCATTGCTCAAGTGCCTGTTTCCTTTCCGCTGCTGTCATGGGGCAGTGAGTTTAGAGTTCGGCACTTGGGGCCATCTTTTCCATGAGGAACTGGTTCTGGTACTTGTTGATGGCCTTGATGAGTTCGGGGGTGATTTCCGGGTCAAACTCAGCATTGTACTGGAGCCATTTGTTGAACGCCATGAATACCTCGATGGCATCTACCACGTTGGCCTTCTTATCAAGTTTCTCGACTACGGCACTCAGCTTAGACAGCTTATCGGCCAGTGAGCCAATCAGTGTCGGGTCGTTGGACTTGTTGACGTTCTCAATGAGTTGGTCAATAGTGAGCAGCAGTTTGTTCACCAGTTCCGGGCGTGTGATGTTCTTGGCGGCGCGTGCCTCCTTCCATCCTTCCTTCGTACACCAGTTCGATATGGTAACGCGTGATACGCCCAACCGTTCTGCAATTTCCTGTTGCTCCATGCCGGACATATACAGTGAACGTCCGAGCTGTTTCTTGTTTTCAAGTTCTGCTTTTGTCATTGCGCTATTACTTTTTATTGCGATTTTGCAGTGCAAAATTGCATAAAAAGGGCTACACTAACAAAAAACGGTGTACTCGTTGCAGCCTTTACTGCAAGCGTTGCAGCGTTTTTTGGAGGGTCGCTGGAAAGTGCGTAATATTGCAGTTGCAAAACATAAGTAACTGATATGAGTAAACGAATAAGATTAACAAATGAAAGGGTCAACAGTTACGGCTTTCGCCTCTTGACCTCAGGTGGTGATCTGGAGCAGTACCAGAGAAACCCCGTGTTCCTGTATATGCACGAGCGCGGAAAAGTAATAGGTTATTTAAAAGACCTAAAAGTTGAAAATGATGAAGTTACTGGAGAGCCTGTCTTTGACGAGGCTACAGAACTGAGCCGTCAGTGTAAGAAACAGTTCGAGGTGGGTAGCCTTCGCATGGTGAGTGTTGGCGTTCAGCCTATAGAGGTCAGCGATGCAAAGGAGCTGCTACTTGAGGGGCAGACTCGCCCTACCGTAACAAAGTGGAAGCTGGTGGAGGTGTCCCTTGTGGATATCGGAGCCAACGACGATGCTATTGTCATGCAGGATAATGGTATGGTCATAGAATTAGGAAAAGACGGCAACTGCCTGTTGCCATTACTGAGTAATAACCCCATCAATCAAACAACAATGGATTTAAAGAAGTTAGCCCTACAGTTGGGCCTGCCTGAGACGGCAGACGAGGCAACCGTTTTCGCGAAGATTGCCGAATTGCAGAAAGAGGCCGGAGCGTCTGTAACGCTCAAGGCTGAGAATGACAAGCTGAAGCTTGCAGGTATTACAACTCTCGTGGACAAAGCCATCACCGAGAAAAAGATCACTGTCGAGAATAAGGAACACTTCCTTAACCTCGGTAAGACCATCGGTGCTGAAGAACTTGAGAAGACTCTTGCAGCCATGTCGCCCAACGTAAAGCTGAGCGGTATCATCAACCATCAGGGTGGCAGTCCCGCACAGCAGGGCTCATACACCAAGCTGAGCGAGGTTCCTGAGGCAGAGCTGCTGACAATGCGTCAGTCAGATCCCGCAACCTACAAGCGTCTGTTCAAGGCCGAGTATGGTTATGAGTGTGAAATCTAATGTCAAACCAATAAGAAAACGAACATGAAAAGATTGCTTTTTCTGATGTCGGCGGTTTTGATTAACTGCCTGTGCGGTGGCCTGATGGCCTCTGCTGCGGGGTTTAGCCCCATGTCGGGAGTTGTTGGACTGAATGTCCTTGCGGCAGTTGTTGGCAACGTTGCCCCTGCTGGTTCCCTTTGTGCCGGTGTCTATACTGAGATATGGACTGGCGAACTCGTAAAACATCTGCGCCGTGGCCTTGAGGCCACCTGGCTCGATGGTATTCCTGACAACTCAAGTATCGTAGAGAATGACATTATCCATTTGGTAGAGGTCGGTGTGGATCCTGACGTACTGGTTAACAATACAACTTATCCAATCCCCTTGCAGGCCCTCGACGATGCAGATATCGCCATCCAGCTTGATAAGTTCCAGACTAAGGTAACTCCTATCACAGACGATGAACTTCATGCCATCAGCTATGATAAGATGACACGTGTTAAGGAAAGTCACGGTAACTCTATCAACGATGCCAAGTTTGCCAAGGCCGCTCACGCCATGTGTGCTGCCAGCAATGGTGCGAAGACTCCCGTTTTGAAGACTACCGGCTCACGCGATCCTGAGACTGGACGTGTCAAGCTCGTACCAAACGACCTTATCCGTATGAAGAAAGCTATGGATAAGCTGGGCGTTCCTGCTATTGGCCGTCGCCTGGTATTGTGCAGTGACCACATTAACGACTTGCTGGAGGTAGACCAGAAGTTCAAGGAGCAGTACAACATCAACCGCAACGATGGTACTGTTGGTCGTCTGTATGGCTTCGATATCTATGAGTTTGCCAACAACCCGCTCTACACTACGGCAGGCACAAAGAAGGCTCTGGGTGCAATCGCAAGCACAGGTGAGTTCCAGTGCTCGTTCGCGTTCTATGTTCAGCGCGTGTTCAAGGCTACCGGATCGACCAAGATGTACTACAGCGAGGCAGGTACGGATCCTGAATACCAGCGTAACAAGATCAACTTCCGTCACTACTTCATCTGTATGCCAAAGAAGGCCGATGCTGGCGTAGTTATTTACTCTGACTATGACGCTCAGGGAGCTCCCACTATTGCAGGCGATGACGTTGTCAGCATAAAGGCCGCAGGTGGCGTTAACAAGCGCACCTATGCAACCTCTAACGGCGCAGACATTACGGCTCAGAGTGACGCTGAGTGGCTGTCTGTAGCTGCCAACGGCAAGCAGGTGACCTTCACCAGTGAGGCATACGCCTACGACGCAGAGGGCGAAGCAACTCGTACCGCTACCGTGACTATCGGTATCAAGGACACCGAGGTTACCAAGATTGTGACTGTAACACAGCCAATGGCTGAGAATGCATAAAGGGAGCGTAGTCTATGGCAAAGCTACAATATCTGGTAATCCACTGCACCGCCACACCAGAAGGCCGTGAGGTGACATCGGATGAAATCCGTCACTGGCACACTGACCCTGTGTCGAAGGGTGGTCGTGGCTGGAAGCAAGTGGGTTACACAGATATGTTCCACCTCGACGGCAAGAGAGAACGCCTGGTTCAGAATAACGAAGACGCTTATGTGGACGGTTGGGAAATCACCAATGGTGCTGTTGGCTACAACAGCGTGAGCCGCCACATAGTCTATGTCGGAGGGTGTGCAGCGAATGGCAAGACCACGAAGGATACGCGGACACAGAAGCAGCGTGAGGCTCTGAAAGCCTACGTGTTGGACTTCCACAGGCGTTTCCCTAACGTGAAGATTGTTGGGCACAACCAGCTTTCGGCTAAAGACTGCCCAAGCTTCGATGTTCCCAAATGGCTGAAGGAAATTGGAATAAAATAGTATCTGGTAGTTATGGCACTCAGTGAAATACTCAACTGGATATTCGGAACCGGCCTCGTCGGTACCATCATTGGTCTGCTTACCCTTCGTAGCGAGTTGAAGAAAGCCGTTGCGGAGGCAAAGAAGGCCGAGGCTGAAGCCGACACGGTGAAGATTACCAACACTGAGCAGGCTACCCGAATATTAGTCCAAAACATTGTTGAACCCCTAAGGCAGGAATTAAATGCTACACGAGAAGATCTCAACAAGACCAAGCGGGAAATGGCCCGCTTTCGCAAGGCTCTTGAGTCAATTCCTCTTTGCCCTTATCATGACGGGTGTCCCGTTCTTGGTGAGTTGCAAAAGTCATCAGACAGCAACACAGCAGCCGACTATCCCGCCGCCGGTATCAGTTCCGAAACTCATTCCAGTGGCCGTGGAGGGCGACAGCGCAGTTCTGAAGGCAAAGCTTCGTACAGATCCAAACGGAAACGTGCAAATGGACGTGACGCATCAGGAGACATCGAAGAACATGAGCCTACAGGCCAGCATAGACTCGCTGGGGAATTTGAATGTGAAAGCCAAACGGAAACCTGACACAGTCTATATCAAAGGTAATGACTCCTTGATATACGTGCCAGTTCCCGGCCCTGAAAAGAAAGTCGAGGTTAATGTCCTGACCAAATGGCAGAAAACCATGATATGGCTTGGCTCAGTGGTTTTGCTGATAATGGCTTTCCTCGGACTCCCGAAGCTCTTAAAACTGATTTTAAAACTCTTAAAACGCTATTAAAATGGCAAAGGATAAGGAAAAGAACGAGGCCCCTGCCAATCAGGAGCCAAAGAAGGAAGAACCAGCGTTCCTTGAGCAGTACCGCAAGTGCTACCCGACGAATAAGAAGTTCTACGTGACTTCCGACAATCTGGTATTCCTTGAGAGTGAATTCAAAAAGGCCGCAGCACACCAGGCAACACTGGGCAGCGGTGAGTTAATAACCTATTAAAAAATAACAACATGTTACCCGACGTAAAAATCATTCTTGGAAACGGAAACATCGGCTCAGTGAGCCTTTCCGACGATGGTGTTGCCGCTCTGCTTCTGACTGGTGCGGCAGTGGAAAACAAGTTTGCGCTCAACACTCACTATGTGCTGAGTGGCACAAGCGGCCTCACAGCCCTTGGCATCACTGAGGCAAACAACCCCCTTATCTGGAAGGATGTAAATGCCTTCTACACAGAAGCTGGTGACGGTGCAGAGCTTCACATTCTGGCCGTGCCTGAGGCAACTACCTTGACTGCAATGGTGGCAGCTGCTGCTGACAGCCCCATCCACAAACTTCTGGATCCGGCAGCCGGACGCATCCGTCTGGTTGGCCTGAACCGTACTCTTCCCGCCAGCTACGAGGCTACGATGAACGGCTGTGTTGACGGTGATGTTCAGACTGCCGTAGCTGCTGCTCAGGCTATCGCTCAGAGCTATCTGGGAAAGATTGCCCCTGTTTGTATTATGGTTCCTGCCATGAAGTGGACTGGCAGCATGACCAACATCTACCAGCCCCGCGAGGGTTCGCAGAACATGGTCAGCGTGGTACTCGCTTCTGACGGTAAGATCGGTACTACTCAGAGTGCCGCAATGGGTATGATTCTTGGTCGTGCCGCTAAGGTTCCCGTGAACGTAAGCATTGGCCGCGTTAAGCATGGAGCCATCTGTGCTTCTGGTGCTGGCTTCCTGATGGATGGCACAACTCCTGAGAGCCATTACGCAGACTGGAACGCTCTGCATGATGCAGGCTACATCTTCTTCCGTACCTATATCGGAAAGGGTGGCTACTATCTGAACGATGACGCAACCGCAACGGCCACCACAGATGACTACTGCCGTCTGTGCCTGACACGTGTTATCCAGAAGGCAGTTGTAATCTGTTACAAGTGCTACATCGATGAGATTCTGGACAACATCGACGTTGACCCTGAGACGGGCAAGATTCCGACTGCTATGGCCAAGTACTACGAGTCACTGCTGGCCAATAACATCAACAGTGGTATGGAGGGTGAGATGAGCGGCTTCAATGCAAGCATCGATCCTGATCAAGACCTTATCACTACCGGCAAGATGGACGTGGTGGCCCGCATCACTCCGACTGCCCTGCTCCGTGAGATTGAGGTGAACCTTGCATTTACTAACCCTAACGCATAAGAACAATGAGAGACTTTAATTCAAAGGAATATGCCTGGATCGATGTTACCGTCGTAGTTCTGGGCGTGGAGATCAAGACCATTCGTGCCGTTGAGTACAAGTCAAAGCGTGCTACTGAGGCCCTCTATGCTGCTGGCAAGTGGGCGCGTGGCATCCAGAGAGGCCGCAAGGAGGTTGAGGGAACGCTTACCGTTCTCCAGTCTGCCCTGATTGCCCTTCAGGACGCAGGTAAGGCTGCTGGCTTCAACGATATCACCGATATCGAGTTCGACATGGTTGTGTCGTATGCCAGCGAGTACGGCGGCAAAGTCACCACAGACCGCATCCGCCAGTGTGCTATCACTGAGGCCGTGAACTCCATCAAGGAAGGAGACCTCTATTCAGAGCACCCCCTGCCGTTCATCGCTTGTGAAGTTGAGTATGGTATCTAATCCGGGACTGCCATGAAGGAAATCGATTCAAAACAGATTGAGGCGTGGAAGAAAGCGCATGGTGACGTTTTCAAGGTAGAGGTTGACGGTAAGGTCTGCTACCTGAAGAAACCTGACCGCAAGGTGCTGGGAGCCGCTTCCGTTCTCGGAAAGAACGACCCGATGAAGTACAACGAAGTCCTGCTGGAGAACTGCTGGCTGGGTGGCGATGAGGAAATTAAGAAGGATGACAGCCTGTTCCTGGGCGTGTCAAGCCATCTTGCAGAAATCATCGAGATCAAGACCGCAGAGATAAAAAAACTCTAAGCCGGACAGGTTTAAAGGATAAGCGCGGATGGCTCTTCCTCGGCGATGCGCTCATTCGCGCTTATCTTC
>ERZ842401.3774-NODE-3774-length-18449-cov-17.909536_pt1 | contig 18449 bp, 17 predicted proteins | sample MGYA00521270_ERZ842401 | MGnify/ENA primary metagenome ERZ842401 (study PRJEB31892, sample SAMEA3878208) | bioreactor metagenome | biome: Moose rumen | place: Sweden | collected 2011-10 | study: EMG produced TPA metagenomics assembly of the PRJEB12797 data set... | reverse complement strand
TTACCAGAGAGCTTTGGGAAATGGCGACGGAAGACCCCGTAATCTTCCCGGAAGGCTTAGGGGTGGTGCCCTGGATGGTGCCCGGCGGCAAGGCCATTGCCGATGCATCGACAAAACTCATGGAAAAATACCGCGTAGTCGTTTGGGCACATCATGGGCTCTTTGTCTGCGGCGATGACTTTGATGAAGCCTTCGGTCTCATGGATACGGTGGAAAAAGCCGCCGAAATCTGCGTGAAAGTCCGTTCCATGGGGGGCAAAAAGCAGACCATTACCAAGGAAAACTTCCTGGATTTGGCCAAGGAGTTTAATATCGACTTGAATACCGCTTTACTGGATTAAGATTGCGACAGGGGCGAAAGCCCCTGTAACAATATAAGGAATTATCAAAATCTTTTAAGCCTTGACAATTTTATGAAGCGAAAGGAAGGGTAAGAAGTGTTAAACGTAGAACTCGATTACAACATGTCTGCCTGGAAAAAGACCCTGATTGCCGGTCTCATCAGTTACATTGATGCCGGCTCCATTGTGGCGGGGGCTTCAGGCCTTAGTATGTGGCAGGACTATCTGGGCATGAGCAGCGTGCAGATGGGGCTTTTGGCAGCCCTGTCCTCAAATACCGGCGGTGCGGCGATTGGTGCGCTTATCGGCGGTAAGATTTGCGACAAGTATGGCCGCAAGTTCGTGTACAACTGGGCACTTTTGATTTATATGATTGGTGTGGCGATTATCTGCCTGGCAACCAATTATCCGATGTTCCTTTTGGGTTATGTAATTGTTGGCTTGATGGTCGGTGCTGATGTGGTGGCATCCTGGACCTTTATCGCCGAGGAAGCACCATCCAGAAATCGGGCAAAACACTGCGGTTCGGCACAGATAGCGTGGATGCTTGGCCCCGTGGTTGTGTTTGCAGCCTCGATTCCCATGAATGCAATGTTTGGCCTGTTGGGCAACCGGTTGATTTTTGCACATTTGATTGTGGTTGCTGCTTGGATTTGGTATCAGCGCCTTAAAATGCCGGAATCCACGGAATGGGCTGCGGCCAAGAAACAGGAAGCAAAACTGGCGGCGAAAGGCATCAAGCAGAAAAAAGTCCGCTATGCCGATATTTTGCGCGGTACCAGCTTCAAGACGGTGGCCTTGTGCGTATGCGTCTATGCGTTCTGGAATCTGGCAGCCAGCACGAACGGTTTCTTCATGCCCTATGTTTATGAACATGTCGGCAACCTCAGCAATGCGATGGCTCTGGGCATGACGGCTTTGAACTTTGCCGTTTGTATCGTCACGACGATCATCTTCATGTATACGGCGGATAAGTTCAATCGCCGCAAGGTCTATGCTGTTTTCTCCGGTCTGGGTGTTATCAGCTGGTTCGTCTGGGCACTGCCCGGTGAAATGCTGCAGACCTGGATGCTGTTCTTCTTCACGATTGTCTGGGGCTTTTCCATGCAGCAGCAGTTCTATCAGCTCTGGAGTTCCGAACTGTTCCCCGTACGTTATCGCGCTACGGCACAGGGCTTTACCTTCTTTGTCACGAGATTTTCAGCTGCCATCTGGGGCTTTGCCGTACCGCTTATCATGGAGGCGCTGGGCTTTAGAATTGCCGCTGTTCTGATGATTGGTTTCTGTGTTGTGAGCTGGCTGGCTGGTACGCTGTGGGGCGGTGACGACCGCGGCAAGACCCTCGATGAAATCACCCGCGACCGCTATGGCGATGAAATTGATGAAAATGGCTGGCTGGTTGCGCCGGAGGCTAGTGTTCACGCCGTAGCGCATAAATAAGGAAAGGTCGATGCTTGATGGAACGTTTTGCCTGGAAAGCTGTCGTAAAAGACGGCATGCTTGCCGAATACAAAAAACGTCACGATAATATCTGGCCGGAGCTAAAACAGGTGTTAAAGGATGCCGGCATCAGCAATTACACAATCTGGAATACCGGCAATGAGCTCTTTGGCTACTTTGAGTGTGACAAGGGCGTGGCCTATGCAGAGAAATATCAGGCTGCCAGTTCCGTTGTGGACAAGTGGAATGAATACATGAAAGACGTCATGGTTATGGAAATGGACCCCGAAACGGGTGCCCAGCCGAAGATGCAGCAGGTGTTTTATCTGGCATAAATATGGGGAAGGAGTCGTGGTGTCACGACTCCTTTTGACTATAACGAGGCAAGAAAATGTCCCCCACCTCGTTGAAACGCCAAGAGGAAGTTTTGCCTATGGCCAAACTGGAACAACGGCGTTATAAAGAAACGTATAAGGTGAATTTTTAGCTGTTTCCGACATCTCTTTTGCAGTCCGGGAAAGCCCCGTGAAAGGGGGCTTTTTTCATGTTACAATAACAATGAAGTACAAACAATAAGGATTCGAGGGGGAATCATGATGTTTACCATTAAGAAGATTTTGCTGGATTTTATGGAAGAAGCGGCAGGGGTGACGAGCTTTCCCGTGCTTAGCTGGCAGTTTGCCGCAGCAGGAAAGAATTTCCGGCAGAGTGCTTTTCATATACAGGCCGCAGAGCAGGCAGACTTTACGCAGCTGCTTTATGACAGCGGTGAAATGGCAGGCAGGGAATCAAATGGCATCAAGCCGCATGTGAAACTTAAAAGCGGCAGCCGCTACTATGTACGGGTACGGGCAGCTTCCGAGGGGAAGTGGTGCCCATGGTCGGAGCCGGTCAGTTTTCTGACGGGGAATATTGAGGAATCTTGGCAGGGAAAATTCATTTCGGCAGAGACGCCTGCTGACAAGGATAATTCTAAGGGCACATATCTGCGCAAGGAAATCCGTCTGGCTAAAAAAGTCGAACAAGCAGTCATTTATACCACCGCTTTGGGGCTGTACCAGTTTTTTATCAATGGGCAGAGGATTGGCCGGGAGGAACTGGCACCGGGATGGACTACCTATCAGAAGCGGCTTTCGTATCAGACGTATGAGGTGACGGACTACCTGCAAAACGGAGCGAATGTTCTTTTGGCTCATGTGGGTGCCGGCTGGTACAAGGGCATGCTGACCTTCCATCACGTGCGCAATCTCTACGGTGAGCAGACAGCTTTCTTTGGGCAGCTTCATGTACGTTATACAGACGGCACAGAAGAAGTTTTTGCCACGGACGAGAGCTGGCAGGGAGCTGACAGCCCGGTGACTTTTGCCGAAATCTACGGCGGTGAAACCTATGATGCCAGAAAAATCACGCCGGCAGTTAATGCCTGGCATGATGTGCAGGTATTATCCTATCCGCTGTCTAACCTCCAGCCTCAGACGGCATCCCCCATTCGTCTGGCAGGAGAGCTGCCTGTAAAACAAATGCTCATAACACCAAAGGGGGAGCGTGTGCTCGATTTTGGGCAGAATATGTCCGGCTGGGTAAAGTTCAAGGTACGGGGCGCGAAGGGAACGCAGGTGAAACTTCACTGCTTTGAAGTCCTGGACAAAGATGGCAATGTCTATCTGGAAAATTTGCGCGAGGCCAAGGAAACCATAACCTATATCAAGGGAACAGATGCGGAGGAAGTGTTCACTCCCCATTTCACCTATCAGGGCTTCCAGTACGCATGGCTGGAAGAGTGGCCGGAAGATGCCAAGGCAGAAGATTTCACGGCGCAGGTGCTCCATTCGGATATGCCGCAGACCGGTTCCTTCCATTGCTCGGAAAAACTCATCAATCAGCTGCAGCATAATATCCTCTGGGGCTTAAAGGGGAATTTTCTCGATGTGCCCACGGATTGCCCCCAGCGTGATGAACGGCTGGGCTGGACAGGGGATGCGGAGATTTTCAGCAGTACAGCCAACTTTTTGGTAAATACCCATGCTTTTTATCGGAAATGGCTGGCAGACCTTACGGCTGAACAGGCGGATAATGGAGCCATTCCCCATGTGGTGCCGGATGTGCTGACTCCTGTGGCTACGCCGGATATGATTGAGCACATGGGCATGGACGGGGCATCGGGCTGGGCTGATGCGGCAACCATTGTCCCGTGGAACCTCTATCTGTCCACAGGCGATGTAGCTGTGCTGCGCCGTCAGTATGATTCGATGAAAAAATGGGTGGCCTTTATGGATGCCCGTATGGACGAGCAGGGCAGGTTTAACTACAAGATGCAGTTTGGTGATTGGCTGGCGTTGGATGGTGACGGCAAGACCCCCTTGGGCGCGACCCCGACGCCGTTTACCTGCTCGGTTTATCACTTGGTGTCCATGGAGATTGTGGCTCGCAGTGCCAAAATATTGGGTTATTTGCAGGAGGCGGCGGCCTTCAATCAGAAACTGGAAAAGCTGTTGCGCCGCTTCCGGGAAAACTATTTGCCGGATGGCGAACTTACAGTGAAAACCCAGTCTGCCTATGCGATGGTGCTGGCCTATAAGCTGGTTCCTGCCGATATAAGGCCAAAGCTGGCACAGGAACTGGCAGACCTGCTGGAAAAAGACGGTCATCTGGTGACAGGCTTCATGGGAACCCCTTGCCTGTGTCAAGCCCTGTCGGAAAATGGCCAGACCGCAGCTGCCTGGAAACTTTTGGAACGGGAGGAATTCCCCGGCTGGCTCTATCCGGTGAAGCAGGGAGCTACAACCATTTGGGAGCATTGGGACGGCAAGCTGCCTGATGGCAGTTTCTGCAGTCCGGATATGAATTCCTTTAACCATTATGCTTATGGTGCAATCGGAGACTGGCTCTACCGCTATGGCGCCGGTCTTGATTATGACGAAAGCGAGCCGGGCTATAAGCTCATCAACTTCCATCCGCAGCCGGGAGGAAGTCTGGGCTTTGCTGAAGCCTGCCATGAAACCCCCTATGGCAAGGCGGCAATCAAATGGGAAAAATCCGGTCAGGAAGTAACGGTGAAAATGACCGTGCCGCCTAATGCCGGCGCCCGGCTGACACTGCCGGAAGGAGCGTGCGTGCAGGCAGCAGAAGGGCTGGCTTTCAAGAATGGAACCAGTCAGGTATTTGGGTCAGGAGAATGGGAGGTACGGTATCTGGCGTAAGCAAAAATTAGTATTTATGTGTTAAGGTGTCCGTGTGCGGCAAAGCCTGAGTTGCGTTGATTCAACGTACTCAGGCTTTTTATATGCTGTAAATTCCTCAGATTAAAACAAATAGCTGGAGGGATTTGGAAATAATACGACAAATACTTAGATTTACCACCAGAAAATCCGACATTTATTTAGAAAAATCCTTGATTTTTGTCGTGAAATCCCTTATTATAGTAGTAGAATAAAATTCAGACGATTTTCGGTGTTTACAAGGGAATGGAGGAAGCAGCATGGGAAAATTATGGCGGATTTTTATGATGATTACTTTGGCTGTCGTGTTCTGTACGGGGTCTGTGCTGGCGGCTGGTGCCGGGCGCAGCTATGTGAACGCATTGAATTCGCTGCCGCGGGTGGGAACCTATGTGGCGGATATGCCGGGATATACGACATTGCTGCAGCGCAAGGGATATGTGTTTGAGGAATTTCATGGCAATATCGGTGTGACTTCATATCATGAGTCTGTTGATGCTTATGGCCGTATTGAGAGCCTTAACATAAGTCCGCGGCATGCCGTCCGGCTGGATACGGCGGAAATTGCACAGGTGCTGCATAAACTGAGTGTCCATTACGGGCGCCCCGATGAAAGCGATGGGGACAGGGTGATTTGGAATGGCAGTACAGGTTATAAAGGGAGTTTTGATACCAAGAGCGGGCTGATTGATATTACCTTGGCTAAAGGGTGTTGATTAGGCTAAAAAAGGGCTGCTGCGCGTAATATTCACGTGCAGCAGCAGTGGTTCCGAGAACAATCCGGCTCCGGCAAATTCCGAACCGGGATACAGTCAGGATAATAGCAACAACAGCGGTGCTCAGCAGAATTCGCAGGGGAGGGCAATTATAATACCGGTGGCTTGAATGTTACGCACTGAGGAGGTGCGATGCAAGAGAGATTACAGATGGAGAGTATGGCATCTATGGCCGTTGCTGCTGATTTGAGGTAGTTTTGATAAGCCGGAAAACCTGCTCCACGGTATCCGTCAGGTTTTGTTGAGCGTTCGTTGGTTCAAGGGCTTGTGACAGCGTGGTAATCTGCCGCAGAATGGGGAAGTAGGCATCTATGCCGTGGTCGTTGCATAGTTTGGCCTTAGGGGTTGCACAGCCGGAAAAAGCGATGACAGGCTTGCCATATTTTTTGGCGATTCGGGCTGCGCCGATGGGGGCTTTACCCATTATGGTTTGTCCATCAAGACAGCCTTCGCCGGTGATAACCATGTCAGCAGCAGCAATCTGTTCTTCAAGCCGTGTTTCTTTCATGACGATGTTAATGCCCGATTCTAATGCAGCCCTGGTAAAAGTCAGAAAAGCAAATCCCAGTCCGCCGGCAGCCCCGGCTCCGGGCGCTTGGGGATTAGCCTGCGGATACTTTTCTTTTGCCAGCTCGGCGTAGTGCTGCAGCCATTTATCCATTATGGGAATTAGATTAGGAGGTGCCCCTTTTTGGGGGCCAAATACAGCACTGCAGCCTTCCTGTCCTAAAAGGGGATTGGTCACATCGCAAGCGATACGGAACGTACATTCGTTTAGTTCCGGCAGTACAGTCGAATCGTCAATGACAGCTAATTTTTCCAGACCCAGAGCATTATGGGATACGGATTTTCCCAAGCTGTCTCGCATCTGCCAGCCAAGAGCCTGAAGCATGCCCAGGCCGCCATCGTTGGTGGCACTGCCGCCAATGCCGACGATGAAATGACGGCAGCCTTTGTGTATGGCATCACGCAGGATTTCACCAACGCCATAAGTCGTGGTATAAATGGGGTTGCGTTTTTCAGGGGGAAGCAGGGTAAGACCTGCTGCAGCAGCCATCTCGATGATGGCTGTTTTTTTGTCCCGTAAAATGCCATAGCTGGCTGTGACTTTTTGCCCGTCGATAGGGCCTGTTACTTCTATAGATTGAAGCTCACCGCCCAGGCCGAGTGTGAGGGCTTCAACCGTTCCTTCACCGCCATCGGCCAAGGGCAGAACCTGGATTTTTGCATCCGGATAGACGCGAAGAATGCCGGAACAAACGGCAGTCCCTGCTGCAAGAGAACTCAGGCTGCCCTTGAATGAATCCATTGCAATTACGATTTTCAAAACAAACACCCTTCCTAAAAAATCTGGCAGGTTTACCGCGATTACTGCCAGCCGTTCCCAATATCCGGCGCATAGCAAAAAGTTGACGCTTGGCTGTTTCGTACTATGGGGATTTTGTCCTCTACTTTTTATAACTATTCTGAATCAAGTATAATGTGGTTTCATGGCAGCGTCAAATAGTAGTCAATGATGAACTGAAAAACGGGGCTGTTGCATATCATTACGTGCAACAGCCCCGTTTTGTGTTGTCATATTAACCTATTGCAGCAGCGGCAGTTGTACGTCAATACGATACAGCCACAACGTCCTGTTACCGCCGATGTAATCCAGCCTGTACATCCACGGGTTGGAAGTTGGTACAATACGGTAGTCATCAGGCAATCCCGGTATGACCTTTACATTGTAGGATTTTTTCTCCTGCTGGCGGATATTTTCCTGTGCCAGTGATTCCCACGTACAGCCCTTACTTTCGCCGCTATGCGTAATTTGTGCCAGACCGCCGTTTTCCACCATGTGCGTATCGTACAGGGTGGCACTGGGCGGCAGGTCAGCTACCAGTTTGATATCACGGGGAACAGATGATACCTGAACCAAAACAACCTTGTCACGGTAAATGGTTCCATCACCGCCGGTAATAGCTGTATGACGCGGCACAAAGGCTACGATATCCATGTATTTATCTTCCGGCGAAGCCTTTATCCATAGATATTTCGTAAAATCCTGCAGCACAGTCGCACCTTCAAGGGGGGCAGTGCGCTGCATGGTTTTTTCAAAGTCCTGCCGGTCAGCGTCTGAACGCCACCATCTATCTCCATTGGACAAATCGTAGGCTTTGATTTTATTGGTTCTCAGCGCTTCGCTGATGGTTTGATTGACAGTGGCAAATTGTGATTTCACCTTGTCAATGACAGCCTGTTCTCTGGCCGCTGCCGCTTTTTGCTGGCAGTCCTGATACATCTGCCTGACTTCATCCGTGCCATAGCGGCTGGAGGCTGCTGCCCGCAGGTCAGCCTCTGCTTCGGTAAACTGGCCGCGGCGGTAGCGGCAGACACCGCGCACATATTCGGCCATGCCCATCATGTCGGGCTGCATTAAATCCTTAGCGCTGCGGTTGTACATGGACGTATTGGCATCACGCTCTGCCTGCTCATAGTCGCCGAGCAGGAACCGGCAATAGGCGCGTCCGGCATAACCGCCTATGCGCTCATTGATATGTATGGCCTTGGTATACAGTTGGATAGCTTCTTCGTAGCTGCCGGCTGCGCGGAGGGAATTGGCCTGTTCCAAATACTGCATGGCCCGTTTATTATCCTCTGGTGTAACCTTGCGGAAGACCTTTTGATTCGCCAACGCATAAGAAGGTGCCAGCAATGACACAGGCACTGCCAGTAAAGCGGCCGCTAAAAAAATACAAAGGAATTTTTTCATGCGCAGCAGCCTCATTGCAGACGCGCGGCGTATTCAGCCGGGATATCCTTGGCTGACGGTCTGGCATCATGGTATGCCTTATATTCCGTCAAGGCGCTTTCTTCGGCGCCCTGAGCGTGGAAAATATCACCGGCCAGCTTGTAGGCGTACATATTAGATTTCGGAGCCTGCAAAGCCAGATTGCAGTCATTCAGGGCACTGTCCATATTCCCCATATCTTTATAAACTATGGCCCGGGCTACGTAACTCACACCCAGTTCAGGATTCATGGCAATGGCTTCATTGGCCATCTGCAGCGCAGCGTCAAATTTGCCCTGCTTGCTCAGAACCGCTGCCATACCGCTTTTGGCGGAAGGATTGGTATTGTCCAGCTTGCCGCAGCGCTGGAATTCCTGTTCGGCCAAATCAGTCAGGCCGAGTTTCAGATAGGTTCTGCCATTTACCGCCTTATCCTCAGAATCCTGCTTGCGTTCTGCCTGATTCTGACGCAATTCACGGTTTTTCTGTCTAAGTTCTGTTTCTTCCTGCAGATACTTTGCCCGGGCGTTGTTCTTTACATCATTTTCATAGGCGCGTTCCACCAGTGCCTGAAAACGCTGGCCCAGACCTTTTTCATTTTTCAGGGCGTTTTTCAACGGCAAATAGGCTGGGTCGTTAGTCAGGAAATCTACTGTGCCGTCAGGACGGGTCTTAAATTGCCATGAAGCATAGAAACGATTGTCATGGAAGCCTTTGGCAATGCCGCCGGAAATCAGGTAGGCCATTTCCTCGGCGTCCTGCATACCATCCGGCTCGGCGGTGAGCAGCAGCTCCTTGTCAAAGTAAATATCGTTTACATTTTTGACCTCTGTATGACCGATGCCGTAGTTATGCAGCAGTTCAGCCATATCTTTCAGGCGTTTGCGTGTATCAGGATGGTCGCTGGGATTGAAGAAATCTGCGACCTGATCACGGTGCTCTGTATAATAGCTCATCCGTGCCATAGCGGCGGCTGCGCCACCGGGATTAAAACCAGCCGAGGCCATGACAAAAAAGCCATTACGGTCTGCATCTTTTTCATCAGGAACGTTGATGTTTTTCACTGACAGGAAACGCAGCGTTGCATCTGACAGCCCCACCAGGCTCGTGCCTGCGCCAAAGTTGGAAGAGCTCAGGGCATTGTTGGCCATGCCTGAGAGCGCACTGGCCCAAGTGCTTTTGGAGATGCTGTTGGCTATATGCTGGTTAAAACCGTGGGTCATTTCATGGCCGAGTACGGCGGCAATAATATCTCTGTTATAACCGCACTTAGTTACAAAGCCATCATAAACGGTTATAAAATCGGCAAAGTCGCAAGTGGCGTTAAATTCGTCATTCGCCACTACCTGCCAGCGGAATGGCAGGGAATTGTTGCGGAGCACATAATCACCATTAGCCAGCATTTGCTGCATGATTTCGTTGGTCAGGGCTACAGCTCGTTCATCAACCGGGCGGTCTGCTTTTGTCTGGCGCAGCGCTAAATCATGGCGGGCATTCTGAACGGCCGGGTTATCGCCTGCGCTGAGATAAGTAGAGCGCAGCGTATCGGCCTGTACTGCGGCACCGATTATACCACCGACAATGTTCCCCCAACCAAAGGCGTGTGCGGTCGGTATGCCTGCCGGCAGAAAGCTGAACATACCTGCTGCCAGTAAGGCGGCAGCAATTTTTTTCTGTTTGTTTTTCTTTCCCTGAATCATAAATCCTCCTAAAACCGTGATAAATTTTTTGGAAACCAGCTCTGTTTACATAGAGATTTTCTAAGGGAATTATAATCTTTCTCTAATGAAATTGCAATGAATATATGCTAAGTATACAAAAAGAGCCGGGTGAATTTTTCATTCGCCCGGCCGTGATATCACATAGTATTTACGCCAAAATATAGACGAAAGGTTATATACAACCAGTATAGAAAAAGCTTGGGAGAAATACTTCGTCAACTATGCTCATACAAAGGTGTCGAGATAATAGAAGGACATAGTTAGAGATTTGTGGGAGAGATTATAACGAGGCAAGAAAATGTCCCCACCTCAGCAGGTGGGGACACGAATACCAAAACAGGCGGCGAGCATATCTCCCGCCTCGTTGAAACGCCAAGAGGAAGTTTTGCCTATGGCAAAACTGGAACAACGGCGTTATAATTGACATTTAGAGTTGACTGGTAAAATCATGATTGAAAATCTTGGAGTCTCCAGAAATGTAACAAATGTTACAACTTTTCAAGGAAATATATATTATATTGGAAGCATAGAGCATCAAAGTAACCTAATCGTGTATTGAATCGTAAAGGAGAGAGCTTTCATGGAGAATAAGATGTTTTGCTTCCAATGTCAGGAGACGGCAGGCTGCAAGGGCTGCACCCAGATGGGGGTCTGCGGCAAGACCCCGGAGGTGGCGGCTATGCAGGATCTGTTGATATATGTTACCAAGGGGGTTGCTGCCGTGGCTGCCCGTCTGCGGAAAGAGGGGCAGCCTGTTTTTCGTGAGGTAAATCATTTGGTGACTTTGAACCTCTTTGCCACCATCACCAATGCTAACTTTGACCGGGAGGCCATCATCGCTCGTATAGAGGAAACCCTGCAAGTCAGGCTGAATCTGGTGGCAAGGCTGCATGACAAGGCTGGCCTGCCGGAGGCAGCCCTTTGGGTAGGGGAGAAAACTGGCTTTGAGGCCAAGGCTAAGACCGTGGGGATTCTCTCAGAGGAAAATGAGGACATCCGCAGTCTCCGCGAACTGATCACTTATGGGCTCAAGGGGCTGTCTGCTTATCTTTGGCATGCCAATGTGCTGGGCAGGGAGGATGAAGCTATTGATGCCTTCCAGCAGGAGGCGCTGGCAAAGCTCTTGGATACCTCTCTTAGCGTTGAGGAGCTCACCGCTCTGGCTCTGGAGACGGGCAAGTGGGGTGTCCAGGGCATGGCCCTGCTTGACAGTGCCAATACCTCCACCTATGGCAATCCGGAAATCACCAAAGTTGACCTAGGGGTGAGAAAGAACCCCGGCATACTGATTTCCGGTCATGATCTCCGCGATCTGGAGCAACTGCTGGAGCAGACGGAGGGCACAGGAGTGGATGTCTATACCCATGGGGAAATGCTGGCAGCCCATTACTATCCGCGGTTCAAACAGTATGCTCACTTTGCGGGAAACTACGGCAACGCCTGGTGGCAGCAGAAGGAGGAATTTGAGGCATTTAACGGCCCTATCCTTTTGACTACCAACTGCCTTGTGCCTCCAAAGGCGAGCTACAAGGAGCGCCTCTTCACTACAGGGATTACGGGCTTTCCCGGCTGCAGACATATTGAAGAAACTGACGGCAGGAAGGATTTCAGTCCCCTGATTGAGCTGGCCAGGAAATGCCAGCCGCCTAAGGAACTGGAGCAGGGGCAGATTTTGGGGGGCTTTGCTCATGAGCAGGTCTTTGCTCTGGCAGACAAGGTTGTAGCCGCAGTGAAGTCCGGTGCCGTGAAGAAGTTCGTGGTCATGGCAGGCTGTGACGGCCGCATGAAGTCTCGCAGCTACTACGAGGAATTTGCCAAGGCTCTGCCCAGGGATACTATTATCCTTACTGCAGGCTGTGCCAAGTACAAATACATCAAGCTGAATTTGGGGGACATTAGCGGCATACCAAGGGTGCTTGATGCCGGACAGTGCAATGACTCTTATTCCCTGGCCCTTATCGCCTTGAAACTCAAGGAGGTATTTGGCCTTGCAGACGTAAATGAGCTGCCCATTGCCTATAATATCGCCTGGTACGAGCAGAAAGCTGTCATTGTTCTGCTGGCCCTGCTGCATCTGGGGGTAAAGAATATCCATTTGGGGCCAACCTTGCCAGCCTTTCTCTCACCCAATGTGGCCAAGGTGCTGGTGGAAAATTTCGGTATTGGCGGCATTGGCAGCGTAGAGGGCGACATCAAGGCCATGATTGGCTGAGACATTGTAAAGGAGATTTCCATGGTAAGGAAAATAGTAGAGATAGACGAAGAAAAATGCACGGGCTGCGGTCTTTGCGCCCAGGCGTGTCACGAGAGTGCCATTGAGATGTCAGGCGGCAAGGCCCGGTTGGTGAAGGACGATTACTGCGATGGGCTGGGAGATTGCCTGCCTGCCTGTCCGGCAGATGCCATCCGCATCATAGAACGGGAGGCGCCTGCCTATGATGCGGCGGCAGTCCTGACCAGAAAAAAAGCTGCCGCTGTTCAGGAGGATAGAGTGGGACGGCTTTGCAGCTGGCCGGTGCAGATACAGCTTGCCCCGGTAAAGGCAGAGTATTTTGAAGGGGCGGATCTGGTGATAGCCTCTGACTGCACAGCTTACGCCTACGCAAATCTGCACCGGGATTTCCTGCATAAGCGGATTGTACTGATAGGCTGCCCCAAGCTGGATCCGGTGGATTACAGCCGGAAACTTACGGAAATCCTGCGTGAGAACGACATCCGCAGCGTGCGGGTAATACGCATGGAAGTTCCCTGCTGCGGCGGCATGGAGTATGCCGTCAAGCAGGCGCTGAGTGCCTGCGGCAAGGAACTGCCCAGCGAGGTAATTACCATATCTCTCGCCGGGGAGATCATAGACTGAAAAAAGACTCTGCCAAAGCGGCAGGGTCTTTCGGTGCATAAGGTGGCAGAACGGGGAGGAGATGGCAGAATGGCATCTGAGACAAAGCTGGCAGAAGCTTTCGGGAAAAGCCTGCTGGCAGAAAACATGGAGAAAAAAGAAATAGAAGCATTTTTAAAGCTGGGGCGGGTGCGCTTGCTGCGCTGTGCCAAAGGAGAAGTGGTCTTTCACGACAGGGATGAGCCAAGCTGCTTTTACATACTGGCAGAAGGCGAAGTGCATATCAGGAAGGACAGTTTTACAGGCAGAAGCATTTTCCTGTCTGAGATTAGCGAGCCGGGAGATGTGTTTGGGGAGGTCTATCTGCTTTTGGGGAAGCGGTATGATATGTATGTGGAAGCGGTGCGTGACACGCAGCTTCTGGCCATAGAAGGAGATGTTTTCCGATACGGAGGACCGGCCGCCTTACAGGTGCAGCAGAACCTCATGATGGTACTGGCCAGAAAAGCCTATTTTATGCATACCAAGCTGAAAATCATGGCCAGCGGCAACCTGCGCGAGAAAATTATAAGGTTCATCTTCTGGAGCATGGCGCCGGATGGCAGCATAACCTTGGACTTCACCCGTGAGACCTGGGCTGACTACCTGGCCGTGGCACGGCCGTCCCTGTCAAGGGAGCTGAGTGCCTTGCAGGATGAGGGGATACTCGCTGTTCAAGGAAAGCAGATCAGGGTCTTGGACAGGGAAAAGTTCGAGGCGTATCTGTAGGAAATGCAGGGGGCTGGTAAACCGTAATAAGGTTTTCGTAGATACGGATTTTGGCAGCAATATAGTGGCTCTATATAGCTTCGGTTTTGAGGCTGCGGAACCAGCGTTCAATCATGATGTTATCAGCCCAACGGCTTTTGCCATCCATGCTTTGGCGAATACCATAATCCTGTAGAAGTTTTTTGTAATCATCGCTGGTAAACTGGCTGCCCTGGTCGGAGTTCAGGATAGACGGGATGCCATGGCTAGCTACAGACTCTCTTACCGCGTACAAGACTTCTCTTGTATCTAAGGTATCCGACAAATGGTGCCCAACAATTTTCCGGCTATACCAGTCAATTATGGCTGTTAAATACATATGTCCACGCCGCATAGGAATATAAGTTATGTCTATTGACCAGACCTGGTTGGGAAAATTCACCTTATAATTGCGTAGTAAATATGGCACCACAGCCTCCTTGAAATTTCGCTTGGATAAATTGATTTTGGGATATATGGCTGTAATGCCCATTTCGCACATTAGCCGACGGACTTTCTTGCGGCCTATAACATATCCCTTCTTCCGCAATTTGTCGAGAATTTTGCGGGAACCGAAATAGGGGCACTTTGTATGCCAGTAGTCGATGCGTTTCATAAGCTCATCATCCAGCAGCAGGCATGCTTCATCGGGCTCTGTTGGTTCATAATAGACGCTGGAACGATTTAGTCCAAGAAGTTCGCATTGTCGGCGGACAGAAAGTCCGTTATCCTTTTGGATCAAAGTCCGGCAGTCTAGGCAGGACTTCTCCAGCTTGGCGAAAGCAGTCCTGAAGAAAATCACGTTCCAATGTCAGCTGGCCAATCGTTTTTAACATCTGGTCGTTTTTCTTCTTCAGGTCATCCTCCTTTCTCTGAGCGTTCTTGCGCTCAGCAGTAGCTCCAAAAGCAAGATGGGCATTTTGCAGGAAGTCCTGCTTCCATTTTCTGACCATGCTGGGGTTAAGGTTGTGCTCGGCACATATCTCGTTAAACTCTTTGTCACCTTGTAGTATCGAGAGGATGACCTTAGTCTTGAATTCAGCAGTGTACTTTTTTCTTGGCATGATTATGACCTCCGTATTGTTCGGTTATTATATCATGCGCGCTTAAAATTTCAAACACTGGTCTAAATCCATGGGGCCATTATACTCCCCTCTCTTTCTAATTATAAAAGAGAAAGAGAGAAAGCAAGAGAATACTGTATTAGTACATTCCAAGTATCTGTTTATTCACGGCTGACCGGTGAATTTATCCATCCCCATAACCACCACAACAAGGCTTACACCTAAGCCAACAAAGATTGGTGACATAGCCGTATGAACCCATCCTGCAACTATTGACGCACCAAGCGACAACACCATGGATGCAAGTGCCCATTGCGGCGAAATTGCGCGAGGCTTAAAGATGGCCAATGTGAGTGGTATAAATATACCACAGCCTCTAAGCGCCATAGAAAGGTAATTCCAAAACAGGATTTGGGAATCCTTATGAGTTATAGCTATCAGCATGGCAATTAGTATCGCAGCTACAACAGATAAGCGCATCAAGGTTAATTTTCCCTGTTCTGACTGTATTTTCAGAAGCGGCTCCAGCATATCTCGTGCCACCATCGTTCCTACGCCCAAAGATAAACCAGCAATAGAACCAATTATTCCCAGAACTATACCGCCTAGTGCTGCACCACCAATAAGCGGAGACGCATATTGCAGCAGATAAGCAGGTAAGGCCAGCATAGCCGGAATTTCTGGATGTAAAATTTGCATATAAATTCCCATAACTGCACACGGCAGGCCGATAGGGATAGCCACCATAGCCGCCAAGATAAGGCCTATAGCGGCAGTTCGCGGTGTTGCCGCCGAAAATATTGCCTGTATATACGTTTGCGTACAAATCATACCGACAATTATAGAGGCGAGATTATTCAAAATGGCTCCTTTGCTGATACCCCAGATACTCAAAAATCCAGCTGGTTTATCTTCCAGCAGTTCCGGCATGTTCATAAGCCCCTGCCATGCTATACTTCCCAAAGCAAACAAAGTTACGAACAGGATGAGCATCTTCAAAATGCCGCCGACAGAGGCGGTTTTCATCCCACCAAAAAAAGCATACAAAAGCACTAACAGCAGCAATATGCCTGCCGATACCGCATAAGAAAGTCCTGTTAAGGCTGCCAGCAGGCCAATCCCCGGCAATGTACTGGCAACGGTGCTAAACAAAATGCCCAAGGATGTAGCAAAACTTGTAAAACGTCCAGCTCCTTTACCATAGTTTTCCACCAGATACTGCGATATCGTTTCAAGCCCCGTATATCTTAGCGGACGCGCATAAATAAGCCCCATAATCAGCAGTGACAGGCCTACGCCAATAGTAAACCATACTGCTGATAAACCGATTGAACCAGCCAGCTGGGCTGTTCCTACCGTTGCCCCTCCGCCAACACAAGTTCCGGCAATACTGCCAGCAATCATCGGTATACCTGCAGAACGGCCGCCAAGGCTGAACCCTTCGGCTGAGTTTACAGACCTTGCCGCATAAAGCCCCCCTGCTAAAACCAAACCAATCGTCATGCCCATTATTGCTAAATGAGCCAAGGAAAAATTCACACAAATACGCTTCCTTTCCTATATTCTTTCCACGATGCATCATTTTTCCGCAAACGTAATGCTGACATCACCCTGGGAAAGCAATTCCGTCATTTCCTGCTGTGACAAGTTTATGTGACCAAGGCGCGTATAAGCCCACGAATTTTCCCCGTAGAAAATAACGATTTTATTGCCGAGTATAGCACGATATCTCCGTAATGCGCCGTGATTTCCTTATCGTCCATGACAAGACTATAACAGCCACGCAAAGGCTTTGGCTGTCCTCATCTCCGGCTCCTTAAAGTGCCCGCCTGTATTCCATTCCAGCGTACAGTTAATATCCTGCCTCTTCAGCCATGCATATCCATCCCGGATGCAGTCACCCACGCCGGCCATAACCACATTTTTGGTCTTTTCTTCCTTATCGCCAAGGCTGAGGTATACGTTGGCGCATTTAATCGTATTACTTTTCATATAATCAACAAATCCCGGGAACCACATGGATGGTGAGGCCGCTGCAATGCCGGCAAATTTATTGGTCTGATAAGCGCCCCAAAGGGCGAACAGCGCTGCCAGCGAATAGCCCCCAAGGTAATAAACCTTGCTCTCGTCCTGGCACAGCTTCAATATTTCAGAAAGCATCGCTTCTGCACCATCGCCAAAATCATTCTTCCCAAAGACCGCCGGGGCAAGCCACGGGGATAAATCACGATTCCAGCTTTCCACCTTAACCGCCAATAAGCGGAATTCTTTGCCGGACAGCCTTTGAATTTCCGACACTTCAGCCTCAATGCCTGCCATATCATGGTCATCCACGGGCTGAACGAGCGTTATAACCGCATGGGGATTGCCATATTCACAAGTTACCATCTGTTTGCCTCCCACTAATGCTTTTCAGCAAAGACCTTAATCGCAGCCAGTGCTGAAGGTCTTTGCCCTGTATATAAGTATGTTAAACATCCATATTAACGCTTTGCTGGCATTTTCCGCAATGGCTGCAGCCATTGCAAATCAAGCGGCTGCCGCAGGCATGACAATGGGGGCCGTCATATTGGGGGTGGAAGCGTTCCTCCTCTGGTACAGGCAGGCCAATAGCATAGCGCAGCATAAACGGATGCTGTTTCCCACGAAAATTCAGCCCTGCCAGAAAAGCCTGCTCTGCCTGTTTCTGCTTGCTTTTTAGATGATAATGTTTTCCATCCTTGACAAAATCCGAGCCGGTTTCAATAAAGGAAAAGGAGACGTCAGCATCCTGACATTCCGCATGCAAGGCCAATATCCAATCGTAATTACACGGACGGACACCGCCATAATTTTCACCGCCGCAAATCACCTGCTCGATAAACCCTGCCCGCAAATACGGTTGCAAGGAAACCGGGCCAATAAGCGGTGCGCACATGACGCCCTTATGCTTAAACGGCAGTTCCTGCAAAAACGGCAGCCGTTTATCCGCCATTTGCTGATTCTCGCAAGTCACGTTGAACCATACATTTTCCCAGCCCTGCCCCCAGCCTGTGGGCAAACAGGCAGACACCCGTTCAGGGCGTTTGGTTAAGAGGTAAAACACGACATCCGGCCGCTGACGGATAACTTCCCATGCGTCATCACGCCACTTGTCCGCCTCTGCCAAAAAGAAATCCGAGGTCATGCAGACGCGTATCAGCTCGCCGCTTTTGATTTTATAACTGCCCCGGCGGTCTTTTTGCAACGGATAATTAAAATTGTCTGTCCGATAAATCGTCGCGCCGTTTCGGTCTCTTTGTTTGTCCAGAAAATACATATAGCAGTTGGCACACCCCGGACTTACTTTTACACAGCCATGCCATGGGTTCCAGATATCATGCATATTCCATCTTATCCTTCATTGCTCATCAACACAGTTTGCTATAGAGCTTATGTAAATCAAGCTCAACTGGCGCAGACTGCACTGTTATGTAGTGACTTTTGTCAAGCACCAATTTTTTACTTTGCCAAAA
>ERZ842401.3773-NODE-3773-length-18451-cov-5.171233_pt1 | contig 18451 bp, 18 predicted proteins | sample MGYA00521270_ERZ842401 | MGnify/ENA primary metagenome ERZ842401 (study PRJEB31892, sample SAMEA3878208) | bioreactor metagenome | biome: Moose rumen | place: Sweden | collected 2011-10 | study: EMG produced TPA metagenomics assembly of the PRJEB12797 data set... | reverse complement strand
GGGTGCAAAGGTACTCATTTTTCGGCTAACGACCAAATTTTTAGACAGTTATTTCTTCTGTATATGCAAAATAAATAAGGTAATGCACTTATGTCATTCTCATTACCCATCGGGCTAGATAGACTATGTCAGAAGTAGGCGATGGTAATACGCTGATGGCGCTCGTCGTGCTTGTCGGCGGTAGCAAGCTTGCCGGTTGACGGGGTGAAATACTGCGGTCTTCGGCAGAGTCCGAGGAACAGGGACTTAGTGTCGCTCACCCAGAAGGTGCCTTCGGGATAGAAGAACATGTAATTGTCTATCAGTTTTTGCTGCAAGTCCATGTCGGCGCGGACGATTTCCAAGACCTCCTTCAGCTCGTCCACTGTGGGAAGCGGGTAGCCGTAGTAGTGCCAGCCCAGGAACAGTTCGTCGCGCTCGTCCTTGCAGAACGGTTTTCCGCTCACCAGCATGACACTCTTTCGTGAGACTTTGCCCAGTCCCTTTACCAAGATGCCGCGTTGCCCATTGGCAGCCTCGCGGATGCAGACATATTGCGAGCACTGAAAGTGTGAGTACAACTTCATGCCGCACTTTTTCAACAGCGTCGCAGTCTGCCCAAGGGTGACAAGTTCACCGATGCTCCAGTCATTCTTTGTCATTTTCGTATCTTTTATTTTATTGTTATTTGGAATGCTATTCTTCAAGCTCCAGCATGTTCTGCTGCATCTTGCTAATCTGGTGTCTCAGCTTCGCATTTTCACGCAGGAACTCACCAAGCCCCGTCAGCAGCTCCGTGTTGCGCCACCTATATAATAAGATAGCAACGAGGCAGATGATGACTAACACCACCGCCACCGAGAGGGCTACTGTGAGAATGAATGGCGTTTCCATATCCAAGTTGTTTGAATGCGCGGCAAAGGTACGGCGAATTGCTGACAGTGATGTGTACCACGTGGAAAACAATGTGTACTATGCGGAAAGCTTTGCGTACTATACGGAAAAAGTGTGTACAAGCGGGGTAAAACGCAGTGTAATCAGGGAAAAATGCGTTCCTTTGCACGCAAATTATAAAACAAAATGCAATGAAGAAACTCATTTTGATTGTGGCCTTGCTGGTCAGCATCGTAGCCTGCACAGATGGAAACGGTCGTGTGGTCGGCGGTTCTGCCGCCGACAGTATTTATACGTGGGAGAACATCCGGCAGTATGTCTTGGAGGAGCCGGAACATGCTTTCGCAATGGTGGACACCGCCGAGACACTGGGAGCGGTGGATGCGAACTACGCCAACTGGATGCGCGCGCAGATACATCAGGCAAAGGACACGAAGGACGACATAGACAAAGCACGGGATTACTGCATGAAGGTGTTGGACAACCGGCATCCAGTGGCGGATAGCCTACAGCGTGTAAAAACCTATCACCTGCTGGTGGATATCGGCAAAAGCGATCCCGAGACCTATCAGGATGCCATCAGCTATGCCATTGAGGGAGCCAGGATCTCCCACGAGAACGGATGGACAGGCGAGGAGGCCATGTTCTACTTTGACGCAGGAGAGATTATGGAGCATGCAGCGCGTCATGCTCGTCGGATCCGCCGTCATCATCCTGCTCATCCTCTGGCTGCTCTGGCGTTCCTACGTCTATAACAAGACGCTGACGGCCAAAAACCGTGAACTCTTTGCCGAGGTGCAACAGCGCGAACAGGCCGAGACGGACGAGCGTGCGTCGCGGTTTTGCCGCGACAACCTCACCCCCACACAGCAGCTCTATCTGCGCATCTGTCAGTTGATGGAAAACGAAAAGCCCTTTACCAATGCCGAACTGAGCCGTGAGCAGCTGGCACAGCAGTTAGGCACGAACTACAAATATGTGGCCGATGCTATCCGCGAGTGCAGCGACGGCATGGGCCTCGCCGACTTCCTGAACCATCACCGCCTCGCCTATGCCGCCCACCTGCTGGCCACCACAGGCGATGCCGTCACCCTGATAGCCGACCTCTCCGGCTTTAGCAACCGCAGCTACTTCAACCGTTTGTTCCGCGAACGCTACAAGCTGACTCCCTCGGAGTACCGAAAGGTGGCGAAGGAGAAGAAAGGATAAAAAAGAGAGCGGGACCCCTGCCAACATCCTCGTAAGCTCGGCATTTGTGGGTAATATCCAAACATTACATAGTTTTTTGTTACAATTTTGGTTCGTGGGCGGACAATGGACAGCTCATCCAAATCCAACCGTCCAATCTGCCATATATATAGGCAGATTGGACGGTTGGATTTGGATGATATGCATGTCCAAAGGCATTTAGGTTCGAACTCGTGACTTCCTAACTTGATGCTTATGGCCTCCGGACTTGATGCTTATGGCCTCCGGGCTTGATGCTCATGGCTTTCGCGAACAGCGTTGATGGCTGATAAAGTCAGCGCTCAGAGCTTCTCTGCACGGAGCATATGACTTCTGCTCCTGAGATTCGTCGCCTTTGAGAACAAGTTCTCATGGCTCTCGGTTTGCCGTCGGTTGGCCTCGACGGTCATGGTGTACACTTGCTTGCCCGAAGGCTGCTCGTCGATGATGTTGTCGTCGGCTTCTCGTAGTCTTTACGTTTCATTGCTATTGATTCTTCTATCTCCTTGATAAGGTCATCAAGACTTTCGTATTCATATACTCGTCCTTCGGCCGTTAAAAGTGCGAAACGACGAACGTTTCTCTACCTTTATTATATTATAGCGCCTCGATTTCCTCAGCCGTCAGACCGGCTAAGTCGCTGCTCGCGCGCCGAAGGTCCCATAGTTTATATGTCAACCACTTGCCCGTCGCAGGCTAATTGGATGTTAGAGGGTAGGGAGTCGTTGACCTCCTGGTGCAGACCGATGTCGTGGCTGGCGTGGATGAGCCAGGTGTGTGGTGCGCCGACGGAGTTGGCAAAGGCGACAGCTTCGGCAAGTGTCTGGTGCGAGTGGTGGGGCTCTATGCGCAAGGCGTTGACCACCAGCACGTCGGCCCCTGCGGCATAGGTGCGCTCGGAGTCGTGGATTGACTTCATGTCGGTGATGTAGACCAGCGTGTGCGCTGGCTCCGTGCCCTGTGCGGGTTGGCTGATGCGGTAGCCGAGGATGGGCAAGTTGTGGTGCATGACTTGGAAGGGGGTGACCGTGAGATCGCCTATTTGCAGCGTGTGGTGTGGCTGGATTTCGTGCAGCTGGATGGCGGGTACGCCGGGATAGCGGTGCTCTGCAAAGCAGTAGGGCAGCATCTGCAGCATGCCCTGCCGGGCAATGGGGTCGGCGTAGACGTTGATTTCGCCGAACTGGCAGTAGGGGCGCACATCGTCCATGCCCCCCATGTGGTCGTAGTGGGCATGGGTTATCAGGATGCCGTCGATGCGGCGGAAGGCATGGGGCATGATTTGCTGGCGGAAGTCGGGGCCGATGTCTATCAGGAGCCGCGTCGTCTGCGTCTCCACCAGTGCCGAGCAGCGCAGCCGTTTGTCTCTTGCGTCGGTGCTGCTGCACGTGCGGCATGTGCAGCCTATGGTCGGCACACCACACGAGGTGCCGGTGCCGAGGAATGTGAGTCTCATCATCTGCTTTGCTGTTGATGGTTGTTGATGTGCTGTTTACTCATATGATGTTGACCTCCGGGTGGATGTCTATGCCGAACTTTGCCTTCACGTCGGCCTGAATCTGGCGGCAGAGGGCCACGATTTCGCTGCCCGTTGCGCCGCCGAGGTTCACCAGCACCAAGGCCTGCCGTGCGTGCACGCCTGCCCTGCCGAGGCTGCGGCCCTTCCATCCGCACTGGTCTATCATCCATCCGGCAGGTATCTTCTCGTGGGTGGCATCCACGGTGTAGTGCGGCATCTGGTCGTATTGTGCGGCCAGGGCCTCGTACTGCTGGCGGGTGACTACGGGATTCATGAAGAAACTGCCGGCATTGCCCGTCACGGCGGGGTCAGGCAGCTTGGCGCGCCGTATGTCTATGATGGTCTGCCGCAGCTGGCGTGCGTCGGGATCGGCTATGCCGCGGCGCTCCAGCTCTTGGCGTATGTTGCCGTAGTCAAGGTGCGGACGGGGCTGCGTGGACAGTCGGTAGGTGACGTGCGTCAGCAGGAAGCGCCCCTGCCAGTCGTGCTTGAAGCGGCTGTCGCGGTAGCCATACTGGCAGTCCTCCCGCCGTATGCAGCACAGCTGGCCGGTGACTGTGTCTACGCCCTCCACCGTCTCGATGATGTCCTTGGCCTCCACGCCGTAGGCCCCGATGTTCTGCACCGCGCTGGCACCCACCTCGCCCGGTATGAGCGACAGGTTCTCGGCACCCCACAGGCCGTGCTCCACGCTCCAGTCCACCACGTCGTCCCACGTCTCGCCGCTGCCGCAGCGCACCAGCCCGTCGCCCAGCGGCTCGATGCCCTTGAGCCCGGAGTGCACAACCGTGCCCCGGAAGTCCTGTGTCAGGAGCAGGTTGCTGCCCCCGCCTATTATTAAATAAGGTGTGCCTGGCAGCTCCTTGGCCACCGCCTTGGCCTCGCTGGCTGTCTGGTACTCGACAAACCGCGAGCAGCGCGCTTCGATGCCGAACGTGTTGTGCGGCCGGAGGCTGTAGTCTCTATAGTCCTTTATCATGCAGTTAAGTGTTGAGCTTGGTCAGTTTCCACTTTCCGTCCCCTCCACGGTGGAAAGTCATCTCCATCTCCATGCCGTTCGCTATGCCGCGCAGCACGAATATCTTCGTGTTGCCCTCAGGACGCGGCTTGCCGTAGATGATGTTGTATATCATGCGGGTAGGCAGCTCAGGGGCAAAAGCCTCCCACGTGTCGGCCGTGATGACGCCCTCCATGCGCGAGAAGTCGTCGTCCGGGTCCGGTCCCACAAACGTCACCGTATCCCCCAGACTCTTGGCCTGAAACTCCTTGTCGGTGGCAAACTGGTGGTAAAAGTCCAGAAAACTGGCGTTCGCCGAGGCGCTGATGCCGATGGTTCTGATCTCCGTCAGCATCCAAGCACCCCGCAGGCGGTCGAATACATACTGGATGACGGAGTGCGTGTTGAAGTATATCTTCTCCACAATGGCCTGGCACACGGACGTGTCCTTGACCACCTCCATGGCCTCCTCGCTGTCGAACAGCAGCGTATAGTACTGCTGCTGCATGAAGAAATGCTCCGTCTTCCACTGCCCGCGCTCTATCACCTCCGTCTTCTCCCTGCTCACACTGCGCAGTGGAAAGGCAACGCGCTCGCGCTGCAGCTTGCGGTTGGCCGCGAAATTGAATATGAAATCGTCAAACAGCTCGTCGGCGGCTGCCGGCATCGGTGTGTTGCTCATCTCCTCGTCTGCTGCCTCCGTGGTGTCCGTGGCCGTGGTGTCGCTCACCGACACCGAGTCGGCAGGCATCGCATCACGGCTCTGGCCCGACTTCATTCCGCCACAGCCTGCCATGAGCACCAATAAGGCGGAAAGTGCTATCAGATATCGTCTCATCTGAACCTAAATTACTGACTTCTCTCAAAATTTCGTGCAAAGGTACAAAATATTTCTTAATTCATAACTCTTAATTCTTAATTTCTTTGTACCTTTGCATCAAAATTTTATGCATCACACAGATTATGATACTTGATAAGATAGACCAACTTCTGAAAGAAGTACAGACATTGAGTGCGAAAAACGCCGAAGAAGTGGAGCAACTCCGCCTGAAATACCTCAGCCGCAAAGGTGAGATTACAGCCCTGATGCAGGACTTCCGCAATGTCGCAGCCGACGAAAAGAAAACCGTAGGCATGAAAATCAACGAGCTGAAGCAGTTGGCGCAAGACCGCATCAACCAGCTCAAGGCAGAGTGCGAAACGCAAGAGGGCGACGGTGAGACCATCGACCTGACGCGCTCGCCCTATCCTATAAAATTAGGTACGCGTCATCCGCTCACCATCGTGACCAACGAGATTATCGACATCTTCTCACGCATGGGCTTCGTTCTGGCTGATGGTCCGGAGGTCGAGGATGACTTGCACGTGTTTACCAAGATGAATTTCGCTGCCGACCATCCCGCACGCGACATGCAGGACACTTTCTTTGTGTCGCAGCACCCCAACGACGTCACCAAGAACATCCTGCTCCGCTCACACACTTCCAGCGTACAGGCACGCGTCATGGAGCAGATGCACACCCCCGACGGCAAGCTCACGGCACCCATACGCGTCATCTGTCCGGGCCGCGTCTATCGCAATGAAGCCATCACCGCCCGTGCACACTGCTTCTTCCATCAGGTGGAGGGCCTCTATATCGACAAGAACGTCAGCTTCACAGACCTCAAGCAAGTGCTCTTGTCATTTGCCCGCGAGATGTTCGGACCTGACACCCAGATCCGTCTGCGCCCCTCTTACTTCCCATTTACCGAGCCGTCGGCCGAGATGGACATATCGTGTTTTATCTGCGGAGGCGAGGGCTGCGGTTTCTGCAAGCACACAGGTTGGGTGGAAATTCTAGGCTGTGGCATGGTGGACCCCAACGTCTTGGAACAGTGTGGCATAGACTCCACCGAGTACAGCGGCTATGCATTTGGCATGGGCGTGGAGCGCATCACCAACTTGAAATACCGTGTCAGCGACCTGCGTATGTTCTCAGAAAACGATGTCCGTTTCCTGCATGAATTTGAGGCAGCAAACTAAACTCCATGAAGCGGCTTGTTAGTCGCTGAAAGGCAGCAAACCCATCGGCATGAAACTGGTAGTAATGACCCAACCCACGTTCTTCGTGGAAGAAGACAAGATCCTCTCGTCCCTATTCGATGAGGGACTTGACACCCTGCATCTCTATAAGCCCGACTCCGAGCCCATCTACTCAGAGCGGCTGCTTACGCTCCTGCCTGACGAGTGTTATTCGCATATCATGGTGCACGGCAACTTTTATCTTAAAGAGGAATATCATCTGCGTGGCATCCACATAGACGATACAGAGGCTCCGGCCCCAAAAGGTTATAAAGGACACGTCAGCCGCACCTGCACAGCACTGGACCAGCTGAAGCAAGCCAAGCGGAATGCAGACTATGTGCTGTTGAAATACATCTTCAATAGCCAGACGGAGGCAGATTGCAAGGCTACATTCACGGTGGACGAGCTGAAGGAAGCTTCGCGACGCGGACTGATAGACCGGCATGTCTATGCATTGGGGGGCATGAATCTCGATAACGTTCGGATAGCAAAAGACTTGGGATTCGGGGGTATTGTCATTAGTGGTGACCTGTGGAATCGGTTCGACATTCATCAAGAGCTTGACTATAAGGCATTGATAGACCATTTCACCAAACTGCGTAAAGTGGTTGGATAATAATATAAGTAAGTCGTCAAATAGATAAACAAAATGAGCACTAACAAAAATTACATGGTGTTTTCGGGTACGGCCACAAAGTACCTGGCAGAAAGAATCTGTCAAAGTTTAGGGTGTCCGCTCGGTGAACTGCAAATCACCAAGTTCTCTGATGGAGAGTTTGCGGTGTCTTATGAGGAGAGCATTCGCGGACGTGACATTTTTCTCGTACAAAGCACATTCCCAAACAGTGACAACCTGATGGAGTTGCTGCTCATGATTGATGCGGCTAAGCGTGCCTCTGCACGTACTATTAATGCAGTTATCCCGTATTTCGGGTGGGCGCGTCAGGACCGGAAAGACAAACCTCGTGTCTCGATAGGTGCAAAGTTGGTTGCCGATCTGCTCTCTGTGGCTGGTGTGGACCGAGTGATTACGATGGACTTGCATGCCGACCAGATTCAAGGCTTCTTCGATGTCCCAGTGGATCACCTCTATGCTTCAGGCGTTATCCTGCCTTACCTTCAGAGTCTGCAACTGGAGGACTTAGTCATAGCATCGCCAGACGTGGGTGGCTCCAAGCGTGCCAACACCTATGCCAAATATCTGGGCTGTCCCCTTGTGTTGTGCAATAAGACACGTGCACGCGCCAATGTGGTGGCCTCCATGCAGATTATTGGTGACGTGGAAGGCAAAAATGTGGTCATTATTGACGATATGGTTGACACGGCTGGTACCATTACCAAGGCAGCAGATATCATGAAAGAGTCAGGGGCCAAGACCGTGCGTGCCTGCGCTTCGCATTGTGTCATGAGTGGACCAGCCAGCGAGCGTGTGCAAAATTCTGCATTGGAGGAGATAGTCTTCACAGATTCTATTCCTTATACCCAGCGTTGTGCTAAAGTCAAACAGTTGTCTGTTGCCGACATGTTTGCAGAGGCTATTCGCCGTGTTATCAACAACCAAAGCATTAGCAATCTTTATATCGTATAAAGACTAAGACCAAAACAGAAGAAAGATGAATTTTAAATCCATCCTGACCATGACAGCAGTAGGCTTTATGCTTGCTGCTTGTCACAGTAACTCATATAAGATAGTGGGTACAGTAGAGGGACTGAACGATGGTGACACTTTGTTCCTGACCCGTGACTTCCAGTCTGGTATTCCTTCGGATACCCTCATTGTTAAAGATGGCCGTTTTTCTATGAGTGGAGAAACTGATTCCGTCTATCTTTGCATGGTGTATAGTGCTAACAGGAATGAATTGAATGCCCCGTTTTTTATAGAGTCAGGTGGTATCACTATTAATATAAAGGAAACACCTGGAGCCTCCAGAGTTGGTGGAACCCTGTGTAATGATCAATGGCAGCAGCTTAATGATTCGGTGATGTCGATAGGGATGGAAATAAACCGCATTGCAGAACATGTTTATGGGAACAACCTTAATCAAGAGGAACAGCAGCAAGCAATGGCAAAGATTGAGAAACTGAACCAGCGGTTTGCCGATGTTGTCATCAAAAAGGCTGAGCGTAATATTGACAATGAGTTTGGCTACTTCCTTTTGACCTATTATCCTGAAGAAATTATTGACAATGAAACGCGTAGCCGACTCATTCAGTTATTGCCGGATGCCATGAAGCAACGTCCTGCTATTCAGGATATTCTGTCAGAGATTAAGTCTATTGCCGCAAGTAGTGACATGACACTGACCCCGTTCTCCTTGCCTTCACTGGATGGTACTGAGCTTGACATAATGAGTGTAGTGAAGCAGAATCGTATCACCATTATTGATTTCTGGGCATCTTGGTGTGGACCATGTAGGCAGGAAATGCCTTTCATGGTAGAACTTTACCAAAACTATCATGAGCGTGGATTGGGAATAGTTGGTGTCTCACTGGATTCGAACCATGATGCTTGGCAGCAAGCCACGAAACAACTGGGCATCGTTTGGCCACAGATGAGTGACCTTAAAGGTTGGGATAACGCTGCAGCACAGATGTTTCATGTCAACAGCATTCCGCATACCATCGTGGTAAACAATAATGGTAAGATATTAAAGCGTGGCTTGCGTGGAGAAGATTTAGAACTGTTTGTCAGTCAACAATTGGGACAATAGGCTATATTAGCCTGTTGTCACAACTGTTGGAGTCGGGCTATATACTTTCCAATGATATCAAACTCAAGGTTGACAACCGTTCCGACACGGATGTCTTGGAAATTAGTATGCTCCATGGTATAGGGGATAATGGCAACCTGGAAAGTGTCCATGGTAGGATTGCATACGGTGAGTGAAACACCATTAACGGTGACAGAGCCTTTATCCACAGTAAAGTAACCATTACGAGCCATAACAGAATCAGCTTTGTATTGGAAAGTGAAATAAGTTGAACCATTGGCATCTTCCATGGCAATGCATGTCGCTGTTTGGTCAACATGCCCTTGTACTATGTGCCCGTCAAGTCGGCCGTTCATCAGCATGGAGCGCTCAATATTTACTTTGTCGCCAATATTTAAGAGCCCAAGGTTGGAGCGGTCTAAGGTCTCCTTCATAGCCGTGACTGTATAGGTTGGGATAGAATTGCTCTCAGACGGTGGGGTGATTTTTATCACGGTAAGGCATACGCCATTATGGGCAATGCTTTGGTCAATGCCTAACTCACTAACAAAAGAACATGTAAGGGTGAAATCGATATTCTCTCTGTCTTTCTGAATGGCTACAACGGTAGCAAATTCTTCTATAATGCCAGAAAACATTGCTTTAGTCTTTAATCCTTCTTAATTGTAAACTTTAAAAGAAAGGGAATCGCCCGATGATGTGATGAAAACTCCTTTGTTAAAAGATGAGAGCGCTCTCCGTCTTTGTAATCCACCGGCCTTTCGGCTTCTTGCAAATAAATGCAGGATTGTGGCCCGCCATTGGCAAGAGAAGTCTGCTCAGTTTTCGATGTAATTTGATGAGTATCCCGATCGAATCGGCACGACCCCTTTGTGGTTGCAAAGGTACGAAAAAAAATTGAGAACTGTATCATCAGTTCTCAATTATTTCGTAGTCATCTGTTATTTCGTGTGTATTTTCTGATATATTCCCCTTCTCATCGTCTTTGTGGAAAGGTTCTTTTTCTTCTTTCCCTTCACACTTGTTGGTCTTCTTTATTTGATGATGCCGACGCTCCTGATAATACCAGAGAAGTGCTATGAGGGCAATGGCAATGAGTGTTAAGTAAATCCATACGGCTGTCGTAGAGAGCAAAAAGGGTGGTGGAACAATAACAGATATTGTACGAAGGTCATAGGCATTGGGCGACTCCAACAGAAAAGCTTTTACTTTGAAAGTGTATTTCCCATAAGGAAGATCGCTATAGGTGGCAATGCGGGTCTTATCGGCATTTTTCCAATCTTTGTCATAACCTTCCATCATATACTGGTAATGTACACGGTGTTGCAGTTGATAGTTTAAAGCAGCAAAACGGAAGGATATTTTACCTTGATTATTAGGCAACTCAACGTGCATGCTTTCTGGAATATAATGGCTGAACGTGCTATCAAGGCGTGGACTCATAAGTTTGTCGTCAAGATAGAAGTCGGTGATGCGTAAACATAATAGTGAACCTGTGGAGTTCTGCAACTTCTTTCGATCTACGGTATAGTAGCCATTAAGGGTTCCAAACAGAATATTTCCGTTAGAGAGTGTTATGGCTGCACCTTCCGAGCACATTGTGTCATCAACACCGTCAAGATTTGAGAAAGAGGTGAAAATTTTCTTTTTGACGTTAAAAGAGCTGAGGATGTGGTCTGTGGCAAACCAAACGTTGCCACTGGTGTCAAAAGTTATGCTACGAATCTCCTCAGAAGGTAGACCTTCTTCAATGCCATAATTTTCGAATTGCCAAGTTCCATTAGCATCTTTCGTAATAGTATGGCTTAGTCCTCCACTATTGGTGCCAACCCACATGACACCGTCAGGAGCACACGCAAGGCTAACGACATCATTACTCATCAACCCTTTCTCCATATTTTCAGGAGCTTTGAGCTGTTCTATAATGATATTGTTATTACGTACAGACATAATGAGAATACCGTCGGTGGTACCAGCCCATACCTTGCCATCTTTGGCAAGTGCTATCGTGCGTACTTTCATGTAAGCATTATGAGGATACCGTTTCATAACATTCTTGGAATGGAGTGCTATATAGCGGCCGTTCTTGTCTTTTTGTATGATGTTAACACCACCTCCGTAAGTAGCAACCCATATATTACCATGAAGGTCTTCTACGGCTTGATAGGCGCTGTTGCTACTGAGAGAATAGGGATCTTTGTCATTATGTCTTATATTAATAGTGGTATAGCCTCCATTAGAGTTTGGAGATATTTTATAAAGCCCATTGTCCTTATCGCATACCCAATAGTTGCCCTTGGAGTCTACAGACATACCATAAGGGCGGCTGATAGGATTTCCATTCGAGTCATGTGTAATAGTGCCTTTGTGGTTGCCTGCACCATCAAAAATGAAAATTTTGCCATGCTTGTTGGCTATGAAAGTGAGATTACGCTTTTTATCGTGGCACATAGCTCGTACCTCATTGTCAAGAGACGACTCTGCTCCTTTTATTAATAATGTACGCGTGATAGTGTTTTTCAACACCTCTAATTTTTCCAATCCTCGACGACTGGTAGACTCCCAAACCACACCATCATTCATCTCAAGGTTAGCATTTACGCTATTTGAGAGATTCCAAGTGTTGCTGGGGTCATTGTGGAAATATTCTAATTCGTCGGTTTCGCGATTATAATATCCATAGCCACCATGATTCAGTCGTACCCAGACAACTCCCATGGCCTCATTGAAAAATGCTCCCCGACTGGTAAACTCAGGAACAAGGACACGATGATTGAAATATTTTATGTCACCAGTAGCCGTATTCAGTCGATAAGCTCCATTGCCAAGATCGGAGAACCATAACAATCCATGGCTATCAACAAACAGTCCCGTGATTTCCTTACCAGTATCTTTCACCAATTGTGGCTCTTGTCCGTAAGAGAACTGCATAATTTTTCCAGAGCGTGTGCCAACAAATATATTGTATCCGTTAGAAGTTATCTGTGTAATATATTCATCAAGGAAATATCCCTTTCGCTCTAATGTGAGATTGGACATGTCTATACGGTGGACACCCTCACTGGTGCCCACCCATATGTCGTTGCGGTAGCCTTCTACGATACATGTAGCTGTTAGCTTGCCAGTCATGATAAGTTGCTGGCGCAATCCATTTCGGTCGAGTCGCAATTTGTATAATCCGATACCACTGAATGAGACAAGGATGTCCCCTCCAGATGTGATGTAAGGATGATAAAAATAGTCTGTACGGAACTCGTCATGTCCCCCAATGCCAACCAAAGGATCCTCAATACAATCTGTTTGCCGATTGATGACGAATATACGGCCGTCGTACATCTTTAGCCACACATTCTGTGACTGATCGACATACATGCCGTCTATACGATTATGCAACCCTTTGATACCACTGGCGTTTCCTGTCTTATAATTGTAAAAGTTATAACCGTCGAAACGTGAAATGCCATTCCATGTCGCTATCCACACATATCCATAATCATCGTGTGTCATATAAGCAATGGCATTGCTGGCTAAACCATCATCAGTGGAATAGTGGGAAAGTGATGCTCGCATCTGTTGTGCTCCTGAATTTGATGAACTCAGGAGCATCAACAGGACAAGCAGTGTTTTTAGTATTGCTTTTAAGTTAGTAATCATTTGCTTTTTATTAATATGCAAAGAGTGGATACTCCTGCATTTTCTCATTGACACGAGCACGAACATTAGCAATAACTAACTCGTTTTCTGGGTCGTTGAGAACCTCTTCTATAAGTTCAGCAATGAGTATCATTAAATCCTCCTTAGCACCACGGGTTGTGATGGCCGGAGTTCCAAGTCGAATACCGCTAGTTTGGAAAGCAGAGCGACTATCAAAGGGAACCATATTCTTATTGACGGTAATATCTGCTGCAACGAGTGCATTCTCTGCCACTTTCCCAGTTAAGTCAGGGTATTTAGAACGAAGGTCAACTAACATAGAGTGATTGTCTGTGCCACCACTGACAATAGTGAAGCCACGCTTAATCAATTCTTCAGCCAAGACTTTGGCATTCTTTTGTACCTGAGTAGCCCACATCTTAAATTCTGGCTTTAATGCCTCACCAAAAGCAACGGCTTTGGCTGCAATAACATGCTCTAATGGACCACCTTGTTGTCCGGGGAATACGGCAGAATTTAAAAGTTGTGACATCATTTTCACTTGACCTTTAGGTGTTGTAAGTCCCCAAGGATTCTCAAAATCTTTTCCCATGAGGATAATACCTCCACGAGGTCCACGCAGGGTCTTATGTGTGGTAGAAGTCACAATATGGGCATATTTAACTGGATTTTCCAACAAACCTGCAGCAATCAGTCCTGCAGGATGAGCCATGTCAATCATCAGTAATGCACCAACCTTGTCGGCAATCTTACGCATACGTTTGTAGTCCCATTCACGGCTGTAGGCAGAACCACCTCCAATAATCAGTTTCGGATGATGCTCCAAAGCTAAACGCTCCATTTCGTCATAGTCAACACGACCTGTTTCTTCATTGAGATTATAACCTACAGGTTTATATAAAATCCCAGAGGTATTGACTAATGAACCATGACTCAGGTGTCCTCCATGAGCAAGGTTTAGACCCATAAAGATGTCTCCTAGTTTAAGACAGGTTAATAACACTGCAGCATTGGCTTGTGCGCCACTATGAGGTTGTACGTTTGCATATTCTGCATTAAAAAGTTTGCAAACTCTGTCAATAGCTAATTGCTCAACCTTATCTACTACTTGACAACCACCATAATAGCGGTGTCCAGGATAGCCTTCTGCATATTTGTTTGTAAGATATGACCCCATAGCTTCCATAACCTGGTCACTTACAAAATTCTCACTTGCAATCAGTTCTATACCCTTTAATTGGCGCTGATGCTCTTGCTCAATCAACTCAAAAATCTCGTGATCTCTTTCCATTTCTATAATCTTGTTTTTGTGTAATTATAATTATGTGCTGCAAAGATACGTAAAAAAAACGATATTTGTATCATTATTGAATGAAATTATACAAGTTCGACTCTATTTATGTCTTGTTCCTTCTCACAATAATGGCAGGTAAGGATGCCATTGGAAACATGGAAGTGTGTGAGCATGGGCTCGTTGTTGGTAATGCACTTAGGATTGTTACATTTAACAATACCTTTTATATCTTCAGGCGTTGTAACCGTTTTTTTCTCAACGACTTCGAAATCTTTGATAATGTTTAGTACAATATTTGGCGCAACAACGGATAGACGGGAAATCTCCTCGTCTGTAAACCATTTATTCTCAACTTTGATAATGCCTTTCTTCCCAAGCTTTTTCGAAAGAAAATTATAGCCGATAGTAACGGGGGTATTAAGATCTGCCAATTTTAAAAGTTGGGCAACTTGATAGGCCTTTTCAGATGGGATATGGTCTATTACGGTGCCATTTTGAATGGCTGCCACTAACATTTCATTCTTTTGCATATTATTTTATGATGGTTTTGTCGTTACGAACTTCTTCAAGTGAAATACCCAGTACATCACAGAAAATAGCCTCACGGGCATATAGACCATTACCGGCCTGTTGAATATAATAAGCATGTGGATTGTCATCTACATCATAGGCAATTTCGTTGACGCGTGGAAGCGGATGTAGAATTTTCATGTTGGGCTTGGCTTGATGTAGCATTTCATTGTTAAGAATATAGACATTCTTGACACGTTCATATTCCATGAGATCGGAAAAACGTTCTTTTTGAACGCGCGTCATATACAAAATATCCGCATCGGATATCACTTTGTCATTGAAGGCTGTATGCTCTTGGTATTTAATGCCATACTCTTTACAATATAGCTTATATTCGTTGGGCATAGTTAGTTCCTTGGGGGCAACAAAGTGAAATGTAGGATTAAAGTGGCGCATAGCCATTATCAAAGAATGTACTGTACGACCATATTTGAGGTCTCCAACAAGATAAATATTTAGATTTTCCAGTGTTCCTTGGGTCTTGTAGATGGAATAGAGGTCTAACATACATTGTGAGGGATGCTGATGGGCACCGTCCCCTGCATTGACGATAGGAACGTCTGTCACTTCGGAGGCATATTGGGCAGCCCCCTCAATGTAGTGACGCATGACAATTACATCGGCATAGTTCGCAACCATGGATATGGTGTCTTTCAATGTTTCTCCCTTGGTTCCACTGGTAATCTTAGGGTCTGCAAAACCAATGACACGTGCACCTAATCGGTTTGCGGCCGTCTCAAAACTTAATCTTGTTCGAGTAGATGGCTCGAAAAACAAAGTAGCTACAACTTTGCCCTTTAGAATCTCACGATTGGGGTTTTGCTCGAATTCTTGTGCCATTTCAATCATGTAGAGAATTTTCTCTCTTGTGAGGTCGGCAATCGTTACAAAATCATGCTTTTTCATTCATATATGTTTTATTGATGCCACAAAATTACACATAATTTCTGATTTTCATGCGATAATTCCAAAGAATTTTGTAATTTTGCACTCAACTATAGAAGATTTTGTTATAATGAGAAAGATATTTGTGCGAACAATGTGGGCTTTACTTGTTGCTTCTATCTTGACGGCAGCATTGGCCTTTACTGCGATTAGTGAGGGTTGGATAGGTTATATGCCTCCTATTGATGAACTGCAAAATCCCATTAATCGTTTTGCAACTCAAGTGTTCTCTGCGGATGGTAAGGTGATGGGCACATGGAACTACAATCGTGAGAATCGAGTTCTGGTTGACTACACTCAGTTGTCTCCATCCCTAATACAGGCATTAGTGGCTACAGAGGATGTCCGTTTTTATGAGCATTCTGGTATAGATTTTTTTGCCATTGGGCGTGCGGTCATAAAACGTGGACTGATGGGGCAGAAATCTGCTGGTGGAGGATCGACCATTACTCAGCAGTTAGCTAAGCAACTATATTCTGAGACGGCTCATAGTGTTATGGAACGTTTGTTGCAGAAACCAATAGAGTGGGTGATAGCTGTGAAGTTAGAGCGGAACTATACTAAGGATGAAATAATTGCAATGTATCTCAATTATTTTGATTTCTTGCATAATGCAGTAGGAATAAAAACGGCAGCGAATACATATTTCAGCAAAGAGCCGAAAAATTTGACAACAACAGAGGCTGCTGTGCTTATTGGCCTTTGTAAAAATCCCTCGTATTTCAATCCTGTGCGCCATCCAGATCGCAGTCTTGAACGTAGAAATGTGGTGCTACATCAAATGGTAAAAGCTGGTTATCTTTCCAGTGCCGAATATGAGAAATATTCTGCAGAACCATTGAATCTAAAATTTCATGTCGCTGACCATAAAGATGGAATTGCTGTCTATTTTCGTGATTTCTTAAGACGGTATATGATGGCCAAGCATCCTGTTCGATCAGACTATCCGTCATGGAATATGGTGAAATTTCATGTCGATTCAATCAATTGGGAAAATGATCCGCTATATGGGTGGTGCAATAAAAATTTGAAGAAAAATGGAGATCCATACAATGTGTACACGGATGGCTTAAAGGTTTATACGACGATAGACTCTCGCATGCAAGAATATGCAGAACAAGCTGTTCGTGAACATGTTGTTAAATTCTTGCAACCTGCTTTTTCGGCAGAAAAACGTGGAAGGAAAACAACTCCATTTTCTGGGAGCTTGTCCATGGAACAGGTCAATAACATTTTGATGCGTTCTGTTCGGCAATGTGATCGCTATCGTGCTATGAAAGCAGCGGGAGCTTCGGAAGAAGATATTATGCGTTCTTTCCGCAAAAAGACAGAAATGTCAGTTTTTACATATCATGGTGAAATTGATACGGTAATGACTCCACTTGATTCTATTAGATATTACAAGTCGTTTTTGCGGTGTGGCTTTATGAGTATGTGCCCGCAAAATGGTCAAGTAAAAGCTTATGTCGGTGGATTGGATTTTATGCATTTTGCTTATGACATGGTAATGGATGGACGGCGACAGGTTGGTTCAACCATCAAGCCTTTCCTCTATTCTTTAGCCATGGAAAATGGATTTTCTCCATGTGATCTTGCGCCCAATGTACAACAAACTTATATAGTTGCAGGACGTCCGTGGACTCCACGTAATGGCAGTAAGGTGCGTTATGGCGATATGGTAACTCTTAAGTGGGGACTTCAACAGTCCAATAACTGGATATCTGCCTATTTGATGAGCAAACTTAACCCACAGGCTTTTGTTACACTATTGCATGAATATGGTATTCATAATCCAGATATTCATCCTTCGATGTCACTATGTCTTGGCCCTTGTGAAATATCTGTCGGAGAAATGGTTAGTGCCTATACTGCATTCGTCAATCATGGAATACGTGCTGCACATTTGTTCGTTACAAAAATAGAAGATAACGAGGGGAATACCATTGCGCAGTTCCAGCCGAGAATGAATGAGGTTATCAGTGAGGAAAGTGCCAACAAAATGCTTTACATGTTGAAAGCTGTTGTTGATGGTGGTACTGCTGGGCGTCTTCGATTTAAGTATGGCTTGAAAGGTGATATTGGTGGAAAGACGGGAACTACGAACAATAATAGTGATGCGTGGTTTATGGGATTGACCCCCACATTAGTTAGTGGCATGTGGGTTGGTGGTGATGATCGTGATATTCATTTTGATTCGATGGCGATGGGACAAGGAGCTACTATGGCGCTTCCAATTTTTGCTTATTATATGCAAAAAGTATATAAAGATCGGCGATTAGGATATAATGAAAATGCCGTTTTTGACATGCCGTTCGGGTATAATCCATGCGAATTGGATGATTCCGGATTGGAAGATGTCGAGGAAGATTCAATAGATGAGGTGTTTGAGTGAGTAATATATAATAAGGTGTATTTGTTCGTCTTGTCAACAAATCGGAAAATTTTCGTTGCATATTGAAAAAAGTTGCTTAAAGATTTGGTTATGTTCCAAAAAGTGCGTACCTTTGCATCCGCTTTCGCCCCAAACCGGGTGAGGCGGTAAGGATAGAGTTCTTTGACAAGCTTACATAAGACAGAGAAGAAGTAGTACGAGA
>ERZ842401.3772-NODE-3772-length-18451-cov-6.553979_pt1 | contig 18451 bp, 21 predicted proteins | sample MGYA00521270_ERZ842401 | MGnify/ENA primary metagenome ERZ842401 (study PRJEB31892, sample SAMEA3878208) | bioreactor metagenome | biome: Moose rumen | place: Sweden | collected 2011-10 | study: EMG produced TPA metagenomics assembly of the PRJEB12797 data set... | reverse complement strand
CAATATCTACTGGCGATGAAGTCGGAAAGCTATCTTATGGGACAGGTAGAGTTCCTTTTATAAGGACTTCAGACATAGCAAATTGGGAAATAAAACTTGACCCTTTTCTTTTGTTTGCATTATTATCGGCACCTATAGTAAAAAAACAGATAAGGTCTAAGCAATTCACACAAGATATTATAGACACATTAGGACGCAGGATAATGGAATTGGAGTTGCCTTTCCCGAAGAAAGAAGAAGAGCGTAAAAAGATTATAGAGCGTGTAAAATTGGTATTCCAGAAGAGGAGTGAAGCAAAAGACATAATGAGAAGCGTGTTGCTAGATACTGTTCCTCTTGAGGATTCTTATGAGGATAACGGCTTCATGACTTTAGTGTAGTGAAAGGGGTTATTTATGGGAGAATTTAGAGTAGCACCAGCTTTTGAACAGTTTTGTAAGAACCTTAATTTTTCGCTGGATAGTTATTTAGCTATCATATCTAGGTATCATTCCATTACAAAAAGAATTAATGAGGACTACTGGGATACTGAGTCTGATTCTTCTCACAGTCTTTACGTAGGCTCATATGGTCGTGGTACGGAAATTGAGGGTAGTGACATTGATATGCTAGTTCAACTTCCATATAATACGTATATTAGGTTTAATAATTACGCTTCAAATGGTCAATCTGCTCTTTTACAGGAGGTAAAGAATGTCATCGCTAAGACATATTCGAGTACGTATCTGAAAGCCGACGGACAGATAATAAGTGTTCCATTCTCTGACAGTATTACTTTTGAGGTTTTACCTGCATTCCTAAATAGAGATGGTAGCTATACTTTTGCTAATTCTAATGATGGAGGTTCTTGGAAAATAACTGATCCTAAAGCGGAAATTCAAGCTATTACAGAGCGGGATAAGAAGTGTAATCATAACCTCAAGGGACTATGTAGAATGGCTAGAGCTTGGAGGTTAGCAAATGATGTTGGTATCAGTGGAATCTTGATTGATATATTCGCCTATAGATTTATTGCTAACTGGGAATATAACGATATGTCATACTTTTACTATGATGAAATGACTAGAGATTTTATGAAGTATGTATCTGAACTTCCTTCACAAGATAAATGGAAAGTTATGGGTAGTGATAGGTACATATATTGTTCTGGGAACTTTCGCAGAAAGGCTAAAGAGGCATATGATTTGGCAGTGGAAGCTATAGAATGCTATAAGAAATATCCATCTTCTGCCAATGATAAGTGGAGAGAGATTTATGGAAGCAAGTTCCCTAAGCTATAGAGAGAATCTCCGTAACCAGATTGAAGAAGCCTATTGCAAGGTTGTCTATACGTATACTGCTCATATAAATCAGGCTAAGAGAATGCAAACCGTTCAAAGGTGGCTGAAACGTATCGAGATAGTCTGTTCGGCTTTGCCTACGTGCAGTTTCCTCATAATTATAGCTGGAGCTAGTCCTGCTTGGTCTTTTGTGGCTTCGGTAATAGGAGGGCTATGTTCATTAGGAGCTATTGCACTGACATTGTATTTTAAGGATATGTATTTAGTTAAAAATGAAATTCAGCAAAGACATTTTAACACTTCTAATAGACTGTGGTCTATACGTGAGGATTATGTTTCGTTGCTGACTGATTTTGATCAGCTCGAATTAACCGATATTTGCAATAAGCGGGAGCAGTTGAAGAACCTAGTAGCTAAAATATATACAGAAGCTCCTATTACTGATGATAGCAGTTATGAGCTTGCAAGAAAGTCTCTAAAGGAAAATGAAGCTCAGTTTTTTACTCAGGAAGAAGTAAATCAAATGCTTCCTCAGAATCTTAGACATACATGATTCTAGTTTCTCATTGACAGTAACAAGAGCGGCGACACAACATCTACACTTTTTTTATTATTCTGTTTGAATATAGACAGCAGGTTAGTCTTCATGTCTTTGATTGTTAATGTCTTCGTGTACTTGACTATTATACTGAAGCTATTTTTTGCTGTATTTAATGGTTTTATTATTGCGTTCATTGTGGCCTTTCTTACTAATAGTATGTACAAAACGTTTGGTTGGTTAAGTCTGACTGAGGAGCATAGAGAACGAATTGAGGTAACAGTGTAAGAGATTTTTGACACGAGAGCAAAATCATCATGACTGTTAATTTGTTGACTTATACATGATACAGTAATGCCATCAGATCTGCGGAAAGTACACCAAGTCAATGACGCGGCAGTGTATGAGACGCATGTCTGGCCTGAGAATATCAGCGAGGAAGAAATTGTAGCGGTGCTTTTCAGACTGTACCATGAATTGACAGCTTTGTAATGCTAAGGTCTTATCTTCCCTATGTTTTTTATTTTGACTGGCATGTCGTACCAAATATCTGGTATGAGAGAACGAGGAATGCGGGATTTATTCGTGTACACGTAAACACAAGGTTTGCCGTCTTCTTCACCAAGTCCGATGAAATTAAGCCAGCTAGGATAATTGAGGTGAATTTGTAGTTCTGCTGCTTTTTCCAGCCGTAACTGAAAGTCCGTGTCCTGAAACAAGACCGACACCTCCTAAAGCAGTTAAGACAGGGATGAGAGGCAACATGCAAGCACCCTGTTTTGCGACAGAAAAGAGTAATCCGACAGCGGCTTGAGCATCATTTGTTACAACAAGACTGCCGGAATCTCCGGGATGAGCAAAGAGGTCATTACCGTAATTTTGAATGAACCAGAAATTGCTGAAATATACAAGAGCATTAAAACCATCAGCATGATAGAGCAATGGCATGTGTCCAGCGGTGCATGTCGTAATAACGCCTCTAGTGAGACCAGTTGTGCGACCAAATTTCTTAACAAGCATACCAGTTTTGGGTGGCAGAATTCTTGAAGGAGTGTCATATCCATCGATAAAATCTCCTTGCCACGAAGTGATGATGTCTGGATTAGTAACTTTAGCTAAAGCAGCATCCATTGCACAAGGTTCAACAAAATCGGGGCATCCGCTTGTAAGTGGAAAAATGAACTCAAGTCGTCCAATTTCACGAGGAGCAATATCGATCCTAGCGTCTGAAGGAGCGGGAGACATAATGATTGTGTTACGAGGAGCATGATTACAGCCGCCAATGACATGGTTATTAGAGAGTATGTAAAGATTGTCATCATTTCTTCGTCTTATTAAAGCTCCTATAGTGCCAGAGTAAGAAACATTTGCAGGAGAGCAAGAGCTTCCGCAAGCTATCTCTGAATTAGCTCCTATGAAAAGTTTAGAAGTTGAAGCCATATTTATGGAGGCTTTAGGTTTTACGATGATGGGAGATAACTTCCTGACGTGTATAGTAATGCCGTCCTTTTCTCGTTCAAGTTTTTGCAAACTTCTATCAGAGCCATTTGACAGGTAAACATATACAGCTTCCGAACCTTTTCTCTCGTCATCATCTTGGTATTCTTCGTATCCGACAGCTTGAACAGATGAATTCATGAAGTCGTAATTTTCCCAAATCCATTTGCTAGTACTATCAGAGTTTGAAGCCGGATTAATGCTGATGCCAGTAGCCATATTAGGCTTTGCAGAGGTATTTAGCATACCTGCCTTTGTAAAACCGTTAAACAGTTCGTAAGCGACTTCTTTAGCTGTAATCATATATACGCTCCTTTTACGTGTTGATTGTATGATTTTTTAGTCAATTAGGTAATATTTTGAGTGTAGCCTTAGCTCTCCCCAGAGTAGCTCTGCTAATGCCAGTCATAGCGGCGACTTGCTTGTAGGAGTGAGTCTGCAATAACTCCAGAGCATGTTTAATTTGTGTGCTGGAAAATTTTTTAGGTCTGCCATCGCGGAAATTGGGGTTTTGGCGAGCTACAGCTTTACCTTCTTGAGTGCGCTGAATAATCATATCACGCTCAAATTCTGAGAAAGCGAGCATGATGTTACGTATAAGTTTACCAGTAGGAGAGTTGTCGATGATGCCCATGTTGAGAACATCGATAATAACGCCCTTGTTATTGAGGCTATCAATGAGTTGGATGCCGTCAATGACACTACTGATGTTCTTGCGGCCATGTACTAACGTAAACAGAAAGAAGGCAACTACAAATATCAGTCATATACTCAAACCAACGGAGCAATAGCTTCACTATTCTACGGGTTATGCGGAATAGGCTATGAAATGCTTCGTCACGCGTTCCCAGATAAAATAATCTCAGTACTGTAAATGCGGAGGATTAAATTCAATGTACTATAAACTTTTTGATGATATTGCTCTTAGAAAATGGACTGACTACGCATATTCATATTATACATATGGAGCAAGGAAAGCTATTCCTCTGAAAACGAAAGAAGCTGAAACAATGCTCCTCTGCGATGGCGAACATGACCTCGAAACAGATGATACTGTAATGCAGCTCATTCTCAGGAATCTAATCACTCCTGAAGGATATATTAAACAGCAGTCCGTATATAGACATGGCAAAAATGACTGTCGGGTCTCTACGCAAGAACGGCACAAGCTCTTTCTGACTGGAAGAACGTAAGCGAGATAAATATATAAAATAAGTCTGCCCTCCATATTAATTATATTTGCTGTCGTTCAACCAGTGATGAGAAAATGCCATGCTGAGATAGCAAATCCTCATAATTTCCCTGCTCTGCAATACAGCCATTATCCAGGACAAGAATTCTGTCGCAGTTCTGCACTGTCGAGAGTCTGTGAGCTATGACTATTCTTGTACACTTTAATTTATCAAGGGAGTCAGACACCAACTTTTGAGTTACATTATCAAGGGCACTTGTAGCTTCATCGAACATTAATATTTTCGGCTTGGGTGCTATGGCTCTTGCTATCATTAATCTTTGTCTCTGGCCTCCTGAAATTCCTCCGCCACCCTCTGAAATTATCGTGTGCATTTCCATGGGCATTGCTTTTATGTCGTCAGCAATTCCTGCGAGTTCGGCAGCTTCCCACGCGTCATCCATCGTAAGCTGTGGAGCCGAGATAACTATATTCGAGTATATATCGCCCTGAAATAGTCCTCCATCCTGAGTTACAACGCCTATCATTCTGCGCAGGGACTTCAGGTCTATAGATGCTATATCTTGGCCGTCATAATATACTGCTCCGCGTTGAGGTCTCTCAAAGCCCAGCAATAAGCGCATTAGCGTTGACTTCCCGCAGCCCGTCCTGCCTACGATTGCTATATATTCTCCTGAGGAAATCTTAAGCGAAAGATTATTAATTATATACGGCATGTTCTCGTTATAGCGAAAATATATATTATTAAGCTCTATGTTGCCGGACAGTCTTGATAAAACTTTTTTGCCTTCTGATAATTCAGGAGCAGTGTTCAATATAGGCTCAATCATTGACAGCATAGGGGAAATTTGAGCCATTTGCATAGACGTTGACGACAATACACTGAATACACCAATGATAAGTCCGAAGCCTGCGTTGAATGCAAAGTAATCACTTGGCCTTATCGAGTATCTTGCAACTATATAATAAAGCAATATATTTCCGGTTAATATCACAAGTGCAGTCAAAAACGTCTTCTGAGCAGTCATAACAGATTGATTACCCTGTCTTTTCGTATTATTTGAAGCAATTACAGCACCGCCGTTCAATTTCAGGAACATAGGAGGGTTATACGTCAGCTTAGTCTGCTGTGAGAATATATCAGCCCACTTTGCGAAGGCTCGTTTCTCTGCACCTGCAAGACGGATTTTCTGGACTCCTGACATTAGAGCGAGACTCATTCCGGACTCCTTGGCCGAGAGTTCCATAATCTGCTTTGACTGCCTGACCTGTAATATAACTGTTATAACCGTAATCACTATAATAGAAGCTATAATCAAGAATGCAGGAAGTACGAGTTCTTTAGCGAAGAATGAAAACTGGCCTAAATACATGAAAGACATTAATGCGCTGAGACCTGCCGAGAAACCTGCACTGAATAATAAATTGCAAAGAGGTCTTATCATCTGAGTACGTTTAGCCACGTCACCAGCGTTGTATTGCCTGAAGAAGTTTGACGGCAGAGACAGAATTCTCATCATTATTGCTGATTCAAGGTTAAGAGAAATTTTCACAGAGATTTTATTTGTCAAAATCATACTCACTGAAGATATAAGAGTCCTTGCTCCGGCAGTGCATATCATGAAGACCAAGAGTCCCAGCAGCATATTTATATTTTTGCTATGTAAAACAACTCCCGTCATTGTTCGGGTTAATTGTGTCGAGAACATTCCAAGAAGAGTTACAGTTGCAGAGGCCAGGATCATAAAGAAAATATCTCTCGCTTCAATGCATTCTTTAATGTAAGTAAATAATTCCTTCAAGCCTATTTTCTTAAGAGGTAAAGGACGATAGAAACAAATTGCTTTATCCTGAAAATTTTTTGAGTTCTTTTTGTTGATATTGACTTTCTTTCCGCTCAGGGAGTCTTTGTACGCGTAACCCGATAATCCAGACGGCAATAAAGCTATGGGAGTCCCGGTCTCTTTATCGAATGCAAGTATTGCCCCGAAAGCCTCTTTGTACCAGTCATCTTTTAGAGTTATTTCACGTCTCATAATTCCATGAGGTCTTAACAGGTACTCTAATTCTTCATCACGGTTCTTGATGTTGTCCGGTAATTCCTGAATTTTACAGTGATAAAATTTTAGAATCTCGTCTATAGCTTCCTTAGTGATTATGAATTCGTCATTTAAATCTGAAATATCACGTATGCCAAGTACAGAAGATGCCATTTTTGCAAATGAGTCATTAAATGCTGAGTCATCTGCTGCCTTCCTCTGTTTAATCTGATCGCCAAACCAGCCCATTATTTTCTCCCTTTATTTAATCTGCTTAATTATTATTAGCTGCAAGATTCGCGTACATTCCGTTTTTAGCTATTAACTCATCGTGAGTCCCGCGTTCTGCAATTACGCCTTTATCGATTACTATAATTTCATCGCAGTCCCTTATAGTCGAAAGCCTGTGAGCTATAACTATAGTCGTTATTCCCCTGTCCTTAACAGCTTTTACAACTTTGAACTCAGTCTGTGAGTCCAGTGCGCTGGTAGCCTCGTCAAGAATAATTATCGTTGGGTCTTGAGCCAGGACTCTTGCAATCTCCAATCTTTGACGCTGACCACCTGACAGGTTGCGCCCTCCGTCAACGAGTTTACAGGAATAACCGCCGCCTTCACGCTGCATTATGTCATTATGAAGCTGGGCATCACGTGCTGCAAGGATCATCTCGAAGTCTTCGATTGAGTCATCCCACATTTTTATATTCGCTGCTATAGTATCCTCAAAAATTGTAATATCCTGATCTACGACTGCCACTGAACCTGTGAAGACGTTTCGGTCTATGTCAGAAATTTTCTGGCCGTTAAAAAGTATCTCGCCTTCCCACGGTGAATAAAGTCCGCTGATTAACTTTGATATAGTAGACTTTCCGCACCCTGTAGCACCGACAAGGGCAACACTTCCACCCTGCTTAATGGTCATTGAAAAATTTTTGATCAAAGGTTCTTCAAGCCGTGAATACCCGAAAGTTATATTTTTGAGTTCTACATTGCCTGATAATTTGCTGTATCCTGAGTCATTATCATTATTATTATTATTTGCAGACTCGCTGACTTTGAAGTTCACATCATCGGGATATTCCATAACGTCTTCAATACGTTCCATGTTAGTGCGCATTTCCTGTAACTGCTGGCCTGCTTCTATCACAGTTTGAGCAGGTAACATAAAAGCCGTCAGTAAGCCTTGAAACGTCATGATCATGCCTAACGTGAAATTATTTTTTATTGCTAAGAACACTCCCAGGGCAATAATTATTATGTTAGTAACATTCATTATTAATTCTGGAAGTCTTCCAAGATTGGACATAACTTTTATTAGCTGCTCCATTGATGTATTTGCTGCTGCCTGATAGCCTGCCCACTTCTGGAAAAATCCGTTTTCAGCTCCGTTAGCCTTGATAGTGTCTATCATCTTGATTCCGGATACTGTCGACGAGTAAAATTTTCCTGCGTTCATCATTTGGACTCTAATAGCATTAGTCCTCTCCTTTGAAATGAAGTAAGACAAGAAGGCATTTAGAGCAATCGAAAAGAGTCCTATAGCAGAGAGCAAGATGCTGTATCTAAACATTACGGCAATATAAAATATCATCATCGCAACATTTATAACCAGAGGCGCAAAGATTTTTATCAACGTCTCGGCAACCGTTGCTGTAGAAGCCTGTCTCATCTGAATATCGCCGATCATTCTTTGTCCAAAGAACTCAATTGGAAGACGCAGAATTTTCCACATGTACGAGGCATTAGCGACTACTGAGAGTTTTGCGTTAATCTTGATCGACGTAACAGCCTGAACGAACATTGAAGCCAGATGAAGAATTCCAAGACCTGCTAATATTGCAATAAACGGGTGGAGTAATTCAATTGTGCTGCTAGTCAAAATCCTGTCCATGTAAATTTTTGCCATCATGGGATTAAGGGCTTCTAGCAATGATACTGCAACCGCTGCAAGGATCGTGAAAATAACAGCAGACTTTGCCCCCTTGAGACGCTTCTTAACGAATGAAAGAATGCTTTTAGGGCTGCCTTCAGGTGTGAAATTTTCTTTGGGTCTGAACATTAAGCATATTCCTGTGAAGGCCTTGTCAAATTCACTCATGGGAACTTTTATAGTGCCTTTAGCAGGGTCGTTGATGACAGCATATTTTTTAGTAAATCCGTTCAATACTACGAAGTGATTAAAATTCCAGTGAATTATGCAGGGAAATTCACAATCAGACTTCAACTCATCAGAATCACCGAAACGAAATCCGCGGGAATCAAATCCGTAATCTCTGGCGACTTTCACTATGTTTAACGCTTTGAGGCCGTCCCGTGAGACTCCGCAGTCTTTGCGAACTTTCTCAAGGGGAATCCATTTACCGTAATAGGCTGCTATCATTGTGAGACACGCTGCACCGCATTCAACGGCTTCGAGCTGCATTACTACAGGAACTTTGCAGACACCTTTTTTGACGGGAGATTTAATTTTCTTCATGGCTTAATTAAATAATAACCTGACGGGGCTTATGTGTTCGATAGTTATTCTTGCCTCGTAAATTCCGTCTCTCATATCAGGGACATTCGCAGCACCTATGTAACTGCCGTCCTGATTCTTTCCTGTATCACGCATGACGGACTCTGTGTCGCCTATTATGACATGCATTCCGCTTTGCAATACATTATCTTTGACTGTGAAGTAAGCTACTCCGCCTGAGACTTCGGCGCTTGCTGTAATTTTTCTCTCAACGCTTCCGACAAGGCTCCAGACAAAGAATCCTGACAAAATTAATATAACTGAGAGAAGCACTGCCCAGCTTGAAGGATTGACGACACTCAAGATCTCATTAAGATCATCAGGTGAAGACAACCGCCTTAAGACTTCCGGTCTAAATATTTTTTTTCTGTTATCCATGTAAAATTTTACCTTATATGCAAATTAGAATTTGTTATTGTGCAACAAGAATTATAGCTTATATTTAATTAATATAATTAATAATATTCCAGCATTGGGGATCTCTTGCGAAGAAATTTCCATATTGGCCATACGCAACAGCAGGACACCCTCTGCACCATGGAGCGAGCTTACACTGTCCGCAGCCTTCGTAAAGCTTTATGTCTCTGTAGCATGATTTAGCCTGTTGAAGTTCTTCTATGCTGTCAGTAAAGATATTGCCGAGTATGCTGTCTTCAGTCCTCCTGCACGCCATGACGGTTCCGTCCCATAAGATTCGCAGCTTCTTTAAGCCTTGTCCGCACGAACAGCCTGCGATTGTCTTTATGTTCTCAAAATCAAAAATTTCTGGAAGTTTTATAATGCCTTCTTCGTATTTATATAACGTGAAAAGATGATCGCCTTCATGAAAATATGTCCAGCAACCTTTTTCACGATAATCTTGAAATTTTTTATAGCATACGTCAAGCAAGTTTCTATATTCTAACGGAGCAATATTATTTTTATCTCCGCCGTTGGGAGCATAGCGGGTGAATGCAAAATCGCCAACTCTATATTTAACGCACAAATCTATTAAGCCCAGAATATCCGAAATATTTTCGTTCGAGACTGTCACTCTTACCCCTGAGTTGAGTCCTGCATTGTGAATCATTTTGAATCTGCTCAACGTTGCGTCAAACGAGCCGGGTTTACGATTCTTATCATGATTTTCCCGCAAACCATCGAGAGACATTTGAAACTGGGTGCAGCCGCAATCTTTTAGTCTTCTGAAAATTTCTTCTGTCATGTGAAAGGGATTGCCTATCATTACGAAATTTAATTTCTTCTCATTCATATAGTTCATAAATTCCCAGAACTTAGGGTGCAATATAGGGTCTCCGCCTGTAATTCCCCAATGAATATTTATATCATGACGCTTCGAGTACTCAATACAACGATTTACGGCCTCCCTGAAGGCTTCAAGTGTCATAGTCTCAGGTTTGCGGTTGGGATCAGCTCCGAAAATATAACAGTGTTTGCAGCGTTGATCGCAGTTATCTGTTATATAAATCTGAACTACCATTCTTCTCAAGACTTTTCACGCTTCCTCGACATAAAAAATCTAAATAGAAATTCATCGGACTGCATTAAATACGCCTTTACAGCAACAATTTTATTTTTCTCGAACTGAATCTTTATGAAGTTAATTCTCTGCTGCAAGATACCTTCAGGAAGAGGATCTCCTGACCATTTTATTAAACCCTGTCCCTTTTCATGGAGACAAAGTTTGTTATTCACCAGGAAATTTATTAAAACCTTAATAGCATTGAGTGAAGTGAACGGGAAAAAAGCTACTCCGATTTTATCAGAAATTCTGTCAGGGAAAATATCAAAGCTAAGAAGATATGCTTTACCTGCAGCATACGGTTCAATTTTCGATATTGTATCTTCAACAAGTGAAATATCGCCGCTGTAAGAAAGCTCACTGATAAATTTTATTATTTGTCTGCATGTCCTGACTTTTGTCTCAATTCGGACACTCTCAGAATATCCTCTATGATCAAGATTTCCGAGATATAAAATGCGTGTACCTCTATCAGCTAGAAATTTTTCAAGATTTCTCAAAGGCTGTCTTAAAATTTCAAATTTTTCACGGCCTATAACACGGCAAAAAATTTCTTCATTTTCGCTTGGAAGGGGCGGCAGAGAATCGTCCTGAGACTGATCAAGAAAATAACCATGAGAGAGATTGCCTTGTGAATAAAATTCATAATCAAATTCATACCAGTAAGGATATGCAGGAAGCCCCTCATAAAATTTGTACGAAAAATCGAGGGTGCAGGCAGAATCATTCAGGTTAATCTCGTAAATCACATGATTAGACTCTACCTGGCCGTACTTATCCTGAATAAATTTCAGAGCGTCAAGGCATTCTTCAGAAAATGAATCCGGGTAGGACTTATGCCTGAAGATTTCGAGATATTTAGAGATTTTCATGATTAGAATAGTACACCCTCAATTCATCACTAGTTAAAATAACAAGGCAAAGATTTACACGGAAATAGACAGCCGTCGCCGCCTGCAACATTATCCAATTCATAATTGGCTGCGCTGTTCTATGTTCTTCTTTGAGATATTACCAGGCGCATATATTACTACAAGAAAAGCAATCGAAACTGCCGGCCGCCACAGTTTCTAATTCATCATCGGAGAGCTGAGTTTTACCCTGACCTCTTCTTGCCTGTAAACGTGTTACGAAATCCTTTGCTGCGTCATCTGGAACTTCATAGCCGAGTTCACGTGCTGCTCTTTGCCCGGCTTCCATTACGCTGAGAGTTTCATCACTGCGGAGCTTGTTCAAGGCTTCGCGGAATTTTGCTCTCAAAGTTTCATCGGCAGCCATGTCTGCTTTTAGTTGTTCTACGTTTTTCATTCTGAGTTCCTCCTTAAAAATTATTTTTACTATTATACAACATGCCAGCATTGTGGATCACGTGCAAAGAAATCACCGAACTGGCCTCTTGATACTGCATGACAGCCCCTGCACCACTGGGCAAGTTTACACCTGCTGCAATCCTCGTACCTGCTTAATTCACGATATGCAAGTCTCTTCTTCTCGTACATGTTCTCTTCGTTAAGAAAATCATCATCGAAAATATTTCCGATCTCGCTACCTGCTGTCCGTCTGCACGCTAATAAAGTCCCGTCCGGCAGAATGCACCCTGAAAGCCCTATGTGGCAGCCGTCATAAAGTACACCTGGTTTAATGTTTTCGGGGAGCGTAACGATTCCTTCCTCATATTTGTAGAGAGTGAAAAGATGTTCTTTCTCCGCAAACATTGTCCAGCAGCCTTCAGCACGATATTTCTCATATTTCTTATAAACTTTGTCGAGAAATTCACGGTACTCAAGAGGTTTAATATCGTTTGCTTTATCCGGGCCTGTAGGAACGTAACGGGCGAAACAGAAAACTCCTGCTCGATGCTGAACAGCAATATCAATAATGTCAGGAACTTCTTTTATATTCAAGTGTGAAACCGTAGCCATTATTGCACTGTCTATGCCTGCTTTGTGCAGTAACGGAAGACATGCCCAAGTTGCATCGAATGATCCAGGCTTGCGTAAATAGTCATGAGTCTCTCTAAGTCCGTCAATAGAAACCTGAAAATCAGTACAGCCACAATCATATAATCTGTCGCAAACTTTCTGAGTCAGGTGAAAAGGGTTACCCATCATGTGAAACCTGATATCTTTCTGCTTGAGGTACTCTGCCAGCTTCCAGAATTCAGGGTTAAGCAGGGGATCTCCTCCTGTAATTGCGAATGACGGACGGGCATCAAAACGTGCTGTGTAGGCAATGCACTTATCAACGACTTCTTTCATCTTGACGAACGGAGCCGAGTAAAGCGCGATACTTGGATATTCGCCGAATATGTAGCAGTGTTTGCATCTCTGGTCGCAGTTGTCTGTTATGTGCCACTGAAATGCCATGCGACGTTGTGGGTGTGTCTTAGCTTCTGCCATATAAAAATAACAATTCCCCTCTCGTTTTAGTTATGTTGCGACTATCTTATGTGAAAACCATGATTTTTTCAAGTCTCTACTTTGAGATAAAAGTATATTGTTGTAATAGACATCTTTACATTAAATTAGCAAGTAATGTTATGTATAATATTTATGATTTTGCAGAAATTTTTGCGAAGAGGTATTTTATAGTGAATGACACCGAGAGAATTGAACTCGAAAACTATTTAGCAAACCGTTTTGTCAGACAAGAGCGCGTTGAAAATTATGATGATGAAATTATACCGCAGTGGCAGGAATGGTTACAGAATTACGATGTTCCTGAAATAATAAACGATATAGTTTGCTTAAAACGTCCCGTGAAGTTCGCAAGCCCTGAAAGCATTACGATAGAGATTCATGAAGCTGCGGCTGGTAAATTTCCCATTATAGTTTTTGGAGATGACATGGATTTTGAGAACTTTATAGTGAATTTAATTTATAAGGGTGTCAGGCCGGATAACATTTCGCAGATGGGAGCGTCATTTATTTACGGAAAGAAACAGCGTTTTCTGGCTCTCTCAAAGAAATATTACAGCAATACTCCGCCTGAAAAGGATAAGTTACCTCTGTGAAACCAGCCTTACTGAAGCGATTCGCTCTTTTTCTTGACTAATGCCCTTAAAGTTTTATGTGTTAAGCTCATAATATGCGTATTTCCTCAAGTGATAGTTTTGTAGCTTGATGAATGTCGTTGTCGCTCAAGCCCATTTCGCGTAAACGTCTGGCGGTGTCAAATTTTTCTTCTCTTTGACCGATAGCAATGCCTTCTTTAATGCCCGCATTGTAAATAGTTTTGCCTTCATGTTCAAGAACCTGACCACTCATAATTGTTATTCACCTCTTTTTGAATATTGTGATATTTAGCGGCAATATCTTCAAGAACCTTTTTACTCATGTCGAGAATAGTTCTTCAGTAATAAGCTGAAATATGTCCTTCTGTAACCTCTTTTTCAAGTCTGTTCATGAAGCCAATATAAACCTTTTTCAGTTTCTCTAATGCTTCATCGCTGGCCTCAATTTGAGGGAAGTCCTTTTCAAGGTTGAAGATGTAGAAAGGCAGCAGGAACAATAAGTTTTTGTCGAAAATCTGTTGTAAAGAGTATGATTGAACCTTGATAACCGGGACATCGAAGGATACTGATCCGCCCGGAGTATTAATGACGATGTTCATAGAGTTAGGAGTATTCTTTTTAGAACGCAGGAAGAGGACAGTAGCATGAGGAATGGTAACGATGATCTGGTATTTAGTGATTGTGCCAGAGTCGAGGGCTTCCTGAGTAATATACTCGAAAATCCTGATTAGCAAGGTGTCATCATCGGTAGACTGACACTCAATAATAAATTTTTCCTCCGAGTTGTCTTTAGAGATAATGAAAAATGAACTGTCAGTGATTCTTTTCTGCTCCTTGTAAAGCATAACTATAGGGCAAAAGCCAAGAGGCTTGACAATTTCCAGCCATTGAGCGGCGAAATCAAAGGAATCGCTGGGATAACCGATGAGGACATAACAGTGTCAAGTTGATTAAGATACCGCAAGAAAAAAATCTCCCGGCCACGAAGACAGGGAGAAGATGAGGCGTTAGGAAAATTACAGAGTTGCTTCCTTCATATGGATGTATGCGTGAATGATTTTCTGGTATTCCTCATTAGCCATAGCTTCTCTGATGAGAGCAAGAAACATAGAATTGAGGTTAAGGTCTTTGACCTTAGCGAGAATTTTGACATTCTCAAGCACGTCCTTGTTTGGGTAAATAGTAACCTGCTGTCTTTCCTTTGTGGAAATTGCCTCAGCGGGGTTTTGTTTTCGTGAGATGAAGCGAGAGACATCGGAGTCGGACGCAAATTCTCTTTTCTTAGCCATGAAGATTACCTCCTAAAAATTCATCAATGAAATTGCCATAGTCAATGGTTGCGTTGGTAGCAGGGTAGTCGAAGATACACTTGCGGTCAGACTGGCTAACGCTGATGGTGTTGCACCTGCGAATGACAGTATTGTAGACCTTTGTGTTCATGACGTGAGCAATTCTTGAGATCTGTTCCTTCATGTGTTGGCCGATGATAGTTCTAGGGTTGAAGATGGTGATGAGAATGCCGTCAACAATGAGAGCAGGATTCATGAACTGGTGAATATCATCGAGAGTAGCGGAAAGTTCAATGAAGCCGTCAAGAGCGAGAGCGGTAGTAGTTTTAGCAACGTCGCCCTTCTTATTGACGAGACTAATGATTTGCATGAAGCAGTCTCCTTTCAATGTGATAACTTGATAAAACATAATATTTTTAAGTTGTATTGAAATGATAACTTTTCGGTGGCGGAGTTAATTCCTGTGAGTTAGTGAAAACGATGGTGTACGTCATGGTGTACGTAATTGCGCGATAAACGTTAAGATGTATAAATGTTTGAAAGTTATAATGTAATAACTTGAAGCATAAGAATATTTGTGATATTGATTAAAAAGTATGAGAATTTACTTGACATGATTTACTTGACATTGACATGTAAAGTAAGACAATGAAAATAAAGATTGAGTCGGAGGTGAAGGAATGACGAGAGGTAGCAGGCCAAGACGCAAAGTAAAAAAAATCAGCATGGAGACGCGAGAACAGATAAAACAGTTGTCGCTGATGAACAATGCGTTTATGAACTTGGCACTTGAGGATAATATTTCTTGCGTAGAGGAAATGCTACGAGTAATACTGAGCAAGCCAGATTTGGTAGTGAAGACAGCGCGGACGCAGAAAATGTTTCAGGGCTTCAGGCGATCGATATATCTGGACATATATGCAGAAGATAGCAAAGGGACACGCTACAATATAGAAATCCAGCAGTCAAATGAAGGAGCCGACCCACGCCGTGCGCGTTTTCACATGGGAATGGTAGATGTTCACAGCCTGAAGTCCGGGCAAGATTTTCGAGAATTGCCAGAGTGCTACGTGATATTCATAACGCAAGAGGATGTGCTCCGACGTGGAAAGACAATATATACGATTCATAAGTACATAGATGGAGACCTCGAGGTATTCGATGATGGCTCACACACAATATATGTGAATGGAGCAGCAAAGGATGATGGAACAGACCTTTGGAAGCTGATCCATGATTTGCATTGTGCAAACGCGGATGAGATGTATTTTCCGCGATTATCAGCACGAGTAAAGTATTTGAAGGAGGATGAGGAAGGAATGGCGGTAGTAAGCGACTATTTTGAAGAGCTACAGGCGAAGGCGGTCAGAGAAGCTGAGAAAAAGACGGCCAAACAGGAGAAAGAAAACCTTGTACTCAATTTGTTGCATTTGGGCAAATTGACACTAGAGGAGATAGCGAGTTGTTCCGGGCTGACGCTCAAACGAGTACAGACGCTTGCCAAAACGCTGTAGAGTTTAAGGTAGAAGAGGGGCATGCCATTTCGGAGAGTAAATAGCGACAGGTCTAGCCTACGAGCGTTGGAATCTGCGCCAATCGTGGGTAGTATCGCCCTTGAAGTCCCTGTAGAGCATGGCCATAGGATAGAAGCCGAGAGCTTTGACGGTCTCCAGCCGTTTAGTGGCGAAGTCAAAGGAATCACCGGGATAACCGATAAGGACGTAACAACGGAGGAGATTTCTGTTACTATAACCAGCATCCTTGAAGAGCATTGCAACGTGTTCGAGAGGAGGTAGATCATCAGGAGTGTCGTAATCGAAGAAAATCTGCTTAGGCTTAACTTCTTTGAACAAGTCGATGTGCCAAAATTTGAGGAGTTTAGCCTCAATGTCGCCCCTGAAGTCTGGCCTGTGTTTCTAACGTTTGAGCATGTCGAAGATGGCGGGCGACAAGAAATCGACAGCATCCCGAAGCTCAAAAACAGTTTTTTTCTTTGCCGGGAGGCTTGAAATTTTAGAGTAAAGAGCCTCCAGAGTGTCAATATGAATAAGCGTCTTTGCCCCAACTTTAGTAATTACCTGCGAGCATGAAGTCCCCTCCTTAAGAACGAAAATTAAATTGCTTGTTGAGTGAAAAATAACATCAGGGAAAAAATTATGTATTTTTTACATAGTTAGAGAAGGATTTTTTATACTTCACAGGGACAGCAAAAGCATAAGGGAATTGCGGGACAAGCAGGCTCTTGTCATACGAACTCACTGCGTAAATTGTAGACAAGGAGTGAGGAACGTAATCGGCTGTACCAGTCTCTCAAGTTCAAGAGGAGGAGCATGAGCAATGAAGGGAACGTTTCTTAACGGGTCGTATAAACATGCGAGTAACCCAACAGAAACGAGACTATATTCGAGAACAGGCAGAAGCGTCAGGATTATCTGTATCGGAGTATGTGCGTCGCCGAGTATTAAGCCGCCGAGTAGTGTCGAGGACAGATAAAAAAATGCTTTCCGAGTTGAGACGGCAGGGAGGTCTCCTGAAGTATGTGTTTAAGGAGTCGCGTGGAATGTACAGCGAGAAGACAGCAACCGCTATTGAAAACATGAACATGTTGATTGAAGGGTTGGAGAGTGTGGTGCTGAATGATAGCGAAAATTCCCCCGGACGCAGGGACAGGAAAAGTAGCTTTAAGGATTTGACGAACTACTGTCTCGGACTGACAGGACATTCCAAAGGAGCAGTCCTGCACGTAGGGATGAAGAATTTGAACTCGCCACCAGAGAAGGCGTATTTAGAGATGGAAGGACTCTCATATGAGAATGTGAGGTGCAAGAATCCGGCGTTTCTTTTCATCTTGTCATGGAGGGCAGAAGAAAGCCCGCCGGAGGTTGGACGAAGAAAGCCCTAGAAAGAGTGGCACGAAAAATTGAAATTACGCAGGGCTGGGAAGTGGAGCAAATCGGACGTTATTTAGTGAATGCCTCTGGCCAGATATTGGAGAGGAAGGAGTCCGACAGGCCAAAGCGTGAAACTATCTCATGTGTCGCGTAGCAGTAGCTTAACGAAACTGGAACAGAGACTAGGAGAGTACCAAGACTGTCCTTCAGATGTTCAAGTCCAAGCCCCACAGAAGGTTGCCGACCGTTGCTTGTCATGGGGACAATACAAATCAGAGCGTGAAAGTTATTTGGAAGCGAAGGCCGTAGCAATGAAAGAACTGCACGCCCGCCAGAAGGACGAAGAGCGAGAAGTGCGCGCGCATTTCCTGAGACGTTTTCCATCATTTAAGGATTGGCTTGCCGATCATAGCCGCGAGGACGCATACCGAGTGTACCGTTATCCTGACCAGTTGTTATTGTCGCCGGAGCAGTCAGGAATAAGAATCCCGCAAACTCAGCACGTAATGGAATTGCAAAATTACAGCGCGAGGCGCGGAGCTGGAAGCAGTGTTTTGTACTGTAAGGCCGGAACATACACGGCGGATTTTTCCGACATGGGCAGAAGGATTGTGCTGAACAAGAGGAAGCTGACGGAAGAATCGGTAGCGGCGGCGTTACAGCTTGCGAACCAGA
>ERZ842401.3769-NODE-3769-length-18459-cov-11.065801_pt1 | contig 18459 bp, 20 predicted proteins | sample MGYA00521270_ERZ842401 | MGnify/ENA primary metagenome ERZ842401 (study PRJEB31892, sample SAMEA3878208) | bioreactor metagenome | biome: Moose rumen | place: Sweden | collected 2011-10 | study: EMG produced TPA metagenomics assembly of the PRJEB12797 data set... | reverse complement strand
AACCATTATATCACGCAAATCAAATCTTGACGACTTTTAATTGCCGGAGTAATATTTAATCAACGAATGATACTCTTGCAGAGATTTTACTCCACCTTCACCACCGTTGCCGTTCTTTACACTCTCAATGCCCTTAACAGCAGCCAGCGCCCCGGCAATAGTCGTGATGTAAGATACCTTGTACTTCAAACAGGCTTTACGTATCGTCTTCCTGTCCTCAGCGAAGTTGCGTTTAGCCTTAGGCGTGTTGATTACCAAACAAACTTCCTTGTTCATAATCAAGTCCACTACATCCGGGCGGCCAGCTCCGATTTTGTTTACAACGTCGCATTTAATTCCATTGCTGTTATAGAAATCTGCCGTACCCTGTGTTCCAACAAGCGTGAATCCGAGATTCTTCAAGGTCTTACCGATTTCAAGAACTTGGTCTTTCTGACCTTCTTTGTTAGAAAGCGAAATTAGAACCTTCTTGTTCTCCCAGGCAGCCGGTGCGTGCGGAAGTTCCGAACCTGCGGCTTCCTGTGACTTATAGAATGCCAGAGGGAAGTTTTCAGCAAGTCCTAGAACCTCACCAGTTGAACGCATCTCAGGGCCAAGAATCGGGTCAACGCCTGGGAATCGAGCCTCACTGCTCGAACCGACAATTCCTAACACGTGGATTAAAAACAATAACGGCTGTCGCAATCGGCAGCCGTTATCAATTCTTTTATGAGATTTTAATCCTCAAAGTCCATATCATTAAATTTATCATTCTCGTTTTTCTCTTCTTGAGCAAACTTTTCATAACAAGATTTATAATCGAATTCTTGTTCCAATTTCTTTATATTTTCTACAGAACAAAAGGATTTCATTCCCTTTTCTATCCCTGCCTTCATTATTTCAAACACCAAGCGGCTATCTTCAAACGAAATTCCTGCATCCTTTAATAACATTGCACAAAAGCAAGCATAAATAGAATCATCTGCTCCTTTTATGGCTTTTTCGATTTTTTCCGAATAGTTCTTTTCTATGAAAGATTTATGAAAAATCTCTATTCCCTCATTTTGAATACCTTCTTTTATTTGTTCATTTTTCATAAATGAATACGGGTTTATAAACATTTCTTTCCTCCATGAAAAAATATATATCCCCACCCGCACGGTACAAGCCGACGGCTTCCGCATGGTCCGGGTTGCTTTTACAGCCACAGGAAATCTTTTGGGTCTTCGCGGAGTGTGAAGTAACATTCTGCGTCAACCCATTTGCCCGACTCAATCTGCGCTTTGTAGGCGATGACTCCGCGCTTGTCGGTGATTGCGCTCAAGGTGTTGCGGTTGTCCGCGGCTACGAGGCACTTGTAGTCGATGTAGACCTTGCACTTTGAAAGGTCGATGAAGCTATTGAAAATCTTTGTGCGCTCTTTAATGTGAACATTGTAGAACCTGCGGAACGTTTCTTCCACTTTCGCGTCATAGGCTGCGAGCATTTCCGCACCGTTTTCTTTTGCGAAAGCGTCAATTATTTCATTCAGCGATTTATAACGCTCATACCTTTTCTGCCAAACCCAATCATAAAAAGCCTCGCCGCTCGTATCTACATCGACATCAACCGTTCTTCTTTCAGTTCTCTGATTGTCGCCTATCACGTTACCCCATGCGTCATATTCGTAGTCATTCACAATCACCGTTTCCTCATGCGAGGAATTTTCCTTGGCTTCGTTCTCAAACTCGCGGTGCAGTTTGAATGAGTCGGGATAATCCGCCCAATGAGCGATGAGAAACTGCTTGAATTTTTTGTCGTAGTTTTCTTGTATCTCGTTTTTGTAAAGCTCATCATAGCCGTAAGCAACCGTCTCCACTAGTTCATCACCGGAATATTCATAACTGACGGATTTCGGCTTATCATGATACCAACCAACGGAATGTGTGTCCGGTTTATTATTTTTTAGCTCGTTATAATAATGAATATCATTATTCTCTTCATAGCTTGTTCCACTTCTAGCAAAGTTGAACTTCGATTCCAGAAACTTATACCACTCTTCCTTTGCCTGCTCATATTCTGTGGGAATTCCTATAGCCGCGTATTTTTTTCCGAACGCTTCATAGTCAGCCTCCGTTCCCTGCTTGTTGTGGTCAAAGTACCAGTGGTCGTAGTCGCTGCGCTCAGTCAAATGTTTTTCACTGTATCCGCCATTGTCGTTAATATAGAAATATTTATTCCAATCAAGCCAGTCAGCCAAGTTGCCGCCGTAGCTGTCGCGCTTTCTTTTTCCAGTGAGGATGAAGTCACCGACAGCCATTATATACTCCTTGCTAGCGGTATAATTTTTGTATGCCTCATCATAACCTTCATAGTTAAAATTGTAGAATTTTTTGCCTATGAAATAATCGCCGTATTGATCATCATTCATGAACAACACAGAATCGATGTCGAGCTTGCGTATGGTGTCCGCAAACGCAAGAATAGGAATTTCAATATAGTCATCGCCACTATTGTATGCTTCTTTTTTTGCCCTGTAGACATTCTGCTCCCAGTCCTTCATCTTTCCTCTTCCTGTGAAATCCTGCAAGCGCGGCACCCAAGAGCCATAAGAATCATTGCCGTCATACCCAATCTCGCTGCCGTCAAAGCCTATTCCATTTTCAAGCGGCTGCATTATTGGCTTCTGGAGCATACTCGGAATGAACATTGTGCTGAGGGTCTTCGCATATTCGTCGGATTTAGGCTCGTAGCGCAGAATCACCTGGACGCCGTGCGCGCTCTTGTCGTCAACCGCCTCGCTCTGAACCGCCGTCTTGAATTTAAAGTCGCCGTATTGCGCTACATCTTGGTCTGCTTCATCGTGGTTTCCCTTGATGATTTTCTCCGTGTTTTTTGAAAGCGTGCCCGACTGCTCGTTCTTCAGTTTGTTGCTGCCGTTTGAGCCGCCCCATGCGTTCCCCATTGTCGCGAGTATGATAAACGGAATGAAGATGCCGAGCGCGATGCCTGAAAACTGGCTTCCGTGCTCCGCACAGAATTTTTTCCATGCTATGTCGCTCTGACTTTTCCCGAATATCGCCGTGACGGGCGCATAGTCGCGGATTTTTAGCCCGAGCATATATCCGAAATATCCGCCCGCCGTGCAGACAACAAAGGCAAGCAGGGCAAAACCCAAATTTGACACCGCTCCCACAATAATCGCCGGCAAGAGCGAAAGCACAGCTGCCGTTATAAGGATTTTCTTGTTCATAATTCACTCCTGTATCATCATTGCCGCAAATCTGCGTTTTTGTGAAGCAAAGGGCAGATTTGCGGCAATGGGATTGACTAATCCCATTGCCTAGTGTACACTAGGCAAATTTCCAAAAATAAAGCCTAGTTTTATAAAAATATGGTTCATTATATTACTTATTTTCCAAATAATCAACCATTTTTTAATAAAAATAGGCTCGTTAAGATATTTAGATTTTTGGCTGTTTCATTAAAAATACAAAAAATGAAATCTTCGGAAATTCAGACAAGGCTGGCGGAAAATCTAAAGCGAATCAGAAAACAAAAGAAACTCACGCAATTTGAACTTGCCGAAAAAGCCAAAATCTCGGACGAAACAATCAAAAACATCGAACTGTGCAAAACTTGGACGAGCGAAAAAACGCTTTCACAAATCACGGACGCGCTCGAAATCGACATTCACACGCTTTTCTTGCCTGTCGCATCCAGCTTTGACAAGCAAATCGCAGACGACAACAAGCAGATAAAGGCGAATATAATAGAAAACTTGCGGGAATTCGTGAATGTAAATCTGAAAAAGATGACGGAAGAATAAATTAAACATAGAACAGTAAAAAATCTGTGAATTTTAAGGAGAATGTTTTTCATCGGAAGAACTGCACGACTTCAATTTTGACTGCAAGAACGCCATCGTAAAGACCGAAAGTTATGCACCGACGGACTGGAACGCAGGGGCGGATTGACATTCTTATCAGTTCGGGTGCAAAGCGGATTGTAATCTAAAACGAACGGCTCGCGGGCGACCAAAAAGAACAGCTCAAACGCTATGCCGAATGGTCAAAAAAAAATTCTAGCGATCTTAAAATCATCTATCTTCCAAAAGACGGGCATGGGGCAAGCGAGCAGAGCGGAGATGGTGTTGAGTACAGGACAATTTCCTATAAAGAAGAAATACTGAACTGGCTCGAAAACTGCTGTGCTGGAAGTGCGAAGTTCCCGATGGCGAGGGAAACGCTCGTTCAGTACGCAAATCTTATCAGAAATTACACGGGGGAAAGTATGAGCGCAAAAGTCACGAATGAAATAATCAATACCATCGCAAATGAAGAAAACATCAAAATCGCGCGGCTGATTGTGAGGAATTACAAAAATGCTAAAATCCAAATAGCGCATGAAATTTTGTATGAATCTGGTGAAATCGAATGCATACTGAGAAAATTTTTTTCTAGTGGCTACAACCGAAGCGAAAAAGGAAAACTTGGAAGTAAGGATTTTATTCTCCGCTATGACATTATAGGCAAGGGAAACATCAGTGATTCCGCTTGCCACCGGTGCGTCCTTTTCCTCGGTCTGATGGGCGAGTTTGTGCGATGAGCTTTGCGCAGGCATGGGGCGGCATAAAGGATGGCAACTGCAAGTGCTGCCGCCATCGCATGCGGCACGTTCCTCGTCTTTTTCATATTCACCAGTCTCCTGAAACTGTTCCTGTACGAGTAAACTGTAACGGCTGGAACAAGAAAAGAACAATGCTCGTTTTGAATGGGACCATGCACGGTTCGCATACTTCGGGGGATACACGGCAAACATAAGGAGGAACACTCCTCCCGCATGTACAAATATTTCGAGCTTTCCCTAAATCATTCAACCCATTCACCGTGCATTTAAAAGGGATAATTTCAATGTTTCAGGAAAGCAGATTTTCCAGTATCCGTCGGTTTGGGCGTTCCGATTCTGCTGCCGAAAAAAAAGTTATTAAATCCGAAAAATGTGATATAATGCATTCATGAATCAGGAGACCTTTATCGATGCTGAATATTAAGGACGAAAAAGAAAGACGCGGAGGGAAGAATTTGTTCTTTGCAAAGGCTTTTTTGAAGTTAAGGGGTGTGGGCACACTCCATAGGGCGACAAACCTTTGGATGTTGCAAAAATTATAAAGATATGGGGTTATAAATTGTGGAAAAAAAATCAAAGGGGCTTTTCAATCGTTCTGATAATCTATCTTGTTTGCTTTGAATTCAGGATTTTTGAATATTTTGTTTTGCGCACGGACAGAACCTGGGGTGGGGAGGCGGTTGTCCATAAACTGGTTGGAATTTTTATTCTTTTTGCTGCTGTACGGATGCTAAAATTTAGCGCAGCGGACACAGGTTTTTCAAATAAAAAGGCGGCAGGCAAATGTGTTAAGGGGACTTGTGCTTGGGCTCTGCACCTTTGCCGTAGCCTACACGGTGGAATCCCTTATAATTGTTAACCGCGGTAATTTTGAATCGCTGAAGATTTATGTAAGTACCTATGCTGTTGGGCAGAATATCGGGCAGCGGACACAGGCTTTGTTTTTTATGATATGCATTGCAGGCAACATAATAAACGTTGTCATGGAAGAGGGGATTTTCAGGGGGCTTTTTGGTAAGATACTCGGGCAAAAATACAGCTTTATAGTCTCTGCTCTAATCGCTTCCGCCTTGTTTGGATTTTGGCACATTGTCGGACCAGTGCGCAATTATTTTGATGGGGAAAGTAGTACTGACGGAATGATTGCAAGTGCCGTGATGCTGATTTTTACATCTGCTCTTGTCGGCTTTAAGTTTGCCCTTATTACAAAAATGACTGGCAACATCTTTATGGCTATGGGAGATCACTTTGTAAACAATACGATTGTAAACCTTCTGCACGTGCTTTCGGAAAGAGGGGCTGATGAGCTGATGTCAGTGCGCGTGGCAATTGCCCAGACTCTTTCATTTGCCGCAGTTTTACTGTGGTTCAGGAAAAAGACAACGGTTCAAAAGCAAAGCTAATTTAGTGTACTCTTTTTTTCATGCGGCTGCAAGGTAGAAGGGCTGAAAGGAGAAGAAGTAGGCTTTTTGCCCTAGTGTTCAGGATCCGGAAGCCACGCTTCATAAAAAGGAATGCCTGTTCTTCGCTTTTGCTACTGGGGTAAAAAAATGTGTTGCATGTCCTTCTGTATTAGATAAACTTCTTGAGCCTCCGAAAGCAGAGAAAACTCCAAATACGGCCAATTATAGAAATCCTGTTTCAGTTGATGAAAAAGGTATTATAAGAGATAAACAGAGTTGTCTTTAATGAGCTGTGCAGTGATATTACTGAAAAAATCCCTGTTTTTATCCAAATTCTATTGACAAATTCACGTAATAAAGGGAAATTAAACGTTACATATAATAATATTACAGGAGTTGTACATACAGTGAACGGCAGTACAGTTTCTATTGAGAATGTTTCAAAGCACTTTGGAGATTTCCATGCTCTTGACAACATCAATTTTACGATTAAGCAGGGAGAATTCTTTTCTCTGCTAGGACCTTCTGGATGCGGAAAGACCACATTGCTCCGCATAATCGCTGGATTTGAATTCCCTGATGAAGGTGCAGTTCTTTTTGATGATAAGAATATCGTACAGCTCCCGCCAAACAAACGCCAGAGCAATACTGTATTTCAAAATTATGCACTTTTCCCTCACATGACCGTGTATGATAACGTAGCTTTTCCGCTTAAGCTGAAAAAAATGGATAAAAAGGCTATAGACGAAAAGGTTCGCGAATATCTGCACCTTGTGCAGCTGGATGAGCACATGTTCAAAAAGCCGAATCAGCTTTCTGGTGGACAGCGGCAGCGCGTGTCCATAGCTCGTGCCCTCATTAATGAGCCAAAAGTGTTGCTTTTGGACGAACCTCTTTCTGCTCTTGATGCAAAACTTCGTTCGAGCCTTTTGCTTGACCTTGATGCCCTTCATGACAAGATTGGCATTACATTTATATTTGTTACTCATGACCAGAGCGAAGCCCTTGCCGTAAGCGACAGGATTGCTGTCATGAACAAGGGGCATGTCTTGCAGATTGGCACGCCTTTTGAAATCTATGAAAGCCCTGCCACTCAGTTTGTCGCCCAGTTTATAGGTGATACAAACTTGTTTGAAAGTACCGTAGTTGAGTGCGAACCCCATCAGACTCCTGGCAAGGATCCAGACTTTATGGTAACGCTGCATACGCCGGCATTGGGAATGCAGGCTCAGCTTACCGGCGAAACAGCCGCTACTCGCGAAGAAGACAAGAACATTCTTGTTACTGATTACGAGCACACCGACAAGGGACAGAAAGTTGCCTTTACCATACGTCCTGAAAAAATCCGCATAACCACAGAGGAGCCGAACATCAACGGACGCAAGGACATAAACGTATTCAAAGGCATTGTTGAAGAGCCTGTATATACAGGATTCCAGTCCAAGTTCTATGTGCGCCTCGAAAACGGTACTATTGTAAAGGTGTTCAAGCAGCACACGAATTATCTTGATGACGGTCCTGAAATTCAGTGGAAAGATACTGTGTATATTTCATGGTCAGCAGAAGACGGCTATATTGTCGAGGACATTCAGAAATGACGAAAGAAACTTCTACATTCAAGAAGGCAAATCCTGGACCGCTGTATGCATGGCCCATGGGCTTGTGGTTTACGCTGTTTTTTGTAGCTCCGCTCCTTATCATTGTTGCGTATTCGTTCATGAAACGCGATGTATACGGCGGTGTCCTCATGGAATTCAGCTTGAAGGCGTATTCCCAGATGTTCACGAAGGCATACGGACTTATTGTCTGGAGGACATTGTGGATTTCCGTCATTTCAACGGACATTACAATTCTTATTGCCCTGCCGTGTGGCTATGCAATGGCTCGCAGCAAGCATCAGACCTTCCTTCTGATTCTGATTATCGTGCCATTCCTTACCAATTCGCTTATCCGCATTTTTGCGTGGATAACGATTCTTGGCGATAACGGAATGCTGAATTCAGTGCTCAAAATGCTGTTCAACCTGTTTCACCACGTCATTCTGCATGATGAATCTTCCTTTGTTCCCCATAAATTCATGTTTACGCAGAACGCTGTAATCCTTGTGAGCATATACATGTACCTGCCGTATGCGATTCTGCCTGTGTTTACGGCCGTGGACCGCTTTGACTTTTCGTTGCTGGAAGCTGCGCGCGACTTGGGGGCAAACAAGCCTCAGGCAATGCTTAAGGTTCTTATTCCCGGCATAAAGAGCGGAATTGTCAGTGCACTGATTTTTACGTTCATCCCTATATTCGGTTCGTACACCGTTCCTCAGCTTGTGGGTGGCAAGGACAGCTATATGCTGGGAACCCTGATTGTTGATCAGGTGCAGAAAGTCCGCAACTGGCCGCTGGCATCTGCGTTCAGCATGATGATAACGATATTGAGTATGGGCGGCATCATGTGGATGCTTGTTTCAAACAAGAGAGAGGCAAACCTCAAAAAGCTGTCTAATAAAGAAGATACAACTACAAGCCTTGCCGCTTCTTTAGGAGGCACGAAATGAAAGTAAGCAATCCGTTTGACCTGTTCTTGAAAAGAAAAGTAACTACAGAGCCTATACGTCATGCAAAGCGTCAGTGGAAAAGGTTCAACAGGAATGTGAGTTTTTCAAACACGATGCTGTTTTTGACAGTTGTGTTTCTGTTTATACCACTGTTTGTCATAACCTTTTACTCTTTTAACAAGTCCAAGGATACGACTTTCACCGGTGTGTCGCTTATTTGGTATCAAAAGCTGTTTTTGAATTCTGGTGATTTATGGAATTCCCTGTTCAAGAGCTTTATCATTGCATTTTCATCAGCCTTTGTGGCAACAATACTGGGTTCTCTTGCCGCAATTGGAGTGCACTGGTATAAATTTATTGGAAAGTCTTACATTCAAACGACCAGCTTTCTGCCAATGGTTCTGCCAGAAGTCATCATGGGTGTTTCACTGCTCATCTTTTTTAACGGCATCCACATGTCGCTGGGCTTGTTTACAATCTTCATTGCCCATACGACTTTCTGTCTGCCGTTTGTGTATCTTATGGTAAGTGCACGCATAGATGAGTTTGACTATTCTATTATAGAAGCCAGTCACGATTTGGGTGCAAACGAAAAGCAGACTTTGTTTTATGTAATTATTCCTGCAATTATGCCCGGCATCATTTCCGGCTTTATGATGAGCGTAACAATGTCTCTTGAAGATTATGTCATTACATCATTGGTAAGTGGCCCGGGAAGCACGACGCTGCCTATCTATGTCTATTCCATGATTCGTTTTGGCGTAAGCCCTGTCATTAATTCTCTGTCATTTGTTATTATTCTTGCAATCTGTTTTATGACGATACTGCTCCGCAAAGGTTTGAAAGGCTTTGCTGCATCTCGTTAATGGAGGATATGGTTATGAAGAAAAATTGTGCTGCAATGCTGGCAGCTGTTCTTGCCGGTGCAAGTGTTCTTTTTGGTTTTGTTTCCTGCGGAAACAAGGATGGAAAGTCTGGTTCTTCTGAAAAGGTGTTGTATCTGTACAACTGGACTTATTATACTCCAGACGAAGTGCTTGCTCAGTTTGAAAAAGAATTCGACTGCAAGGTAAAGGTTGACAGCTATGCTTCCAACGAAGAGATGTACGCAAAGATAAGGGGCGGGGCAAAGGGATATGACATTGTTGTTCCTTCCCAGGACTTCTGTTCCATCATGATAAAGCAGGGAATGTTCCGCGAGATTGACCAGAGCAAGCTGACCAACAGGAACCACATCAATCCCGTCGTGCTGCAGAAGGCAACCTACGACCCCGACATGAAGTACTGCGTGCCGTATTACTTTGGGGCGGCGGGCATTTCCGTGAACAAGACCAAGGTTTCCGGAGATTACGAGCGTTCGTGGGGCATCTTTGCCGACAAGCGTTTTGCAGGCCACGCCACCATGATGGACGACATGAGGGAAGTCATGGGGGATGCTCTCGTTCACCTTGGATACGATGTAAACTCTCTTGACGATGGCGAGCTTAAGGCTGCCAGGGACTTGATAGAAAATGAGTGGAAGCCGAATCTCGTCAAGTTTGACGCGGAAGGGTTCGGCAAGTCTTTTGCTTCCGGGGATTTCTGGCTTTGCCAGGGCTATGCCGAAGTCATTTATGGCGAGGTTTCTGAGGAAAAGCAGGATGAGACGATAGACTTCTTTATTCCGGAAGAGGGCGGACCTGGCTACCTTGACAGCATGTGCATATTAAAGACTGCACCCCACTATGAGCTTGCAAATGAATTCATTAATTTCATACACAGACCAGAGGTTTATGCAAAGTTCCTTGACGCATTCCGTTTTCCTTGCTTTGTAAACATGGATGCCGAGCAATTCATGACAACAAAGCCCATGTACGAGGCTTCTCAGATGAACAACTGCGTTCTTAAGGAAGATGTTGGTGAAGGTCTTGATAAGTTTAACGAGCTGTGGCAGGAAATCCGCTTCGGGGACTAAAACTTAATTTTATATAATGAACAAGCCTGTCAGCGATTGCTGGCAGTTTTTTTTTAGTATAGAAATCTATTACCAATCAGAAGAAGAAGTTATTTGCTTCTGTATAGCTTCCGATATGCTTTCCAGATGTAATTCTAATTCTTTTTTTACAATATCGCTTGAGTCTGTATAATGTGTTTCTGCATTTCGTGTCATCAAAGATCCCATTGTGCCACCCCAAAATGCTCCTTTCTTAGACTTATCTGCTTGATATACTTTAGATTCAATGACAATTCTAATTTTTTGGTCTTTTGTAGCGAGTGATACAAAAACCGGAACTTCATAATTTACCATTTTTTTTGAGAAGCAATAATTATACTTTCCAGAGATTGTTGCTTTTTCTTCGTTAGAAGATTCCTTATTCGATTCTGGATAATTAAAGATTTAAGAAATGAAGAATCCAGTAAATAAAAAAGTTCGTCCTTGGTTTCACCCTGAACGTTTATAATTTTTTCAAAAGAAACTGTCTGGTCCGACTCTTTCTTTTTAGCAAAAGCACAACTTATGGCTAAAAGAAGACATGTTCCTATAACAATAATTTTTTTCATAAAATATCTCCTTATGTTCTATTAATTTTTAGTTTACAGTTTTAGAATTTTAGAATGTCCAGCTGACACCTACAGTTGGAATAAAAATGAATTTGCCATTCATCTTCCATGAAAGGTTTGAAGATTCTCCTAAAATTGATGCGGTGCCATCAACTTTTCCTCCGAGAATCCATCTGCCGCCAAGACTTCCGAAAAGACCGAAACATTTTGTAAAACGGAATACTCCGGTAAGGTCTGCTCCCACACTATAAGTAAGGAAGTTTTCCTTTATATCAAGTTTGAATGTCTGCTTTATGCCGCCTATTCTTAGGTTGTCAGTGTACTTGTACATAGAATAATCAAAGCCAAACATTGCAAAAAGCCCCATTGTAACTCGTTCTGAACGTACAAAAGAATATCCTGCCCCAAAATCTCCTAATATATTTCCGCCTTTTCGAATTCCTTCATCATCGGTAATTGCGTATCCCAATCCTAAATCTGATTTAAAGGAAATCCCCACAGGAACGTTTACAAGCATAAACGTAAGGTCATAGTCTGACTCAAACTGCCATGTATCTATATCTGTCATGGCTAAGCCTTCCATCTTGCCATTTTTTGCGTGCAGTCTTGAGTATGGCAGGGTAAGCCCCGTTCCGATTGTAAACTGCCAGTCTGAGGCATAGGTACACAAAGTTGTTATGAATGCAATAGAAAAAGCTATGATGATTTTTCGCATAGTTTTATACCTCCAGTATTTGTAGATAGAGTATTTCAGATAATCTAATAATATCATCAATCTCTGTTTAAAACAATAGTTATTACTAAATATTTATTAATAACTGTCTGTAAATTATAGTCATTAGTATCACATACTATAGCTATGGCTGTAGACTATTTTTCATTGGGGCAAAGAATTCAATCAAGACGAAAATCGTTGCACATGACTCAAGAGCAGCTTTCTGAAGCAATTTCAGTCACAGTAGGTTATGTAAGTCAGATAGAACGAGGCATTACAAAAGTAAATTTAGAAACGCTTTCAAAAATAGCCGATAGCCTTGAATGTGACATGACAGAATTCCTTGGAGGCATGTCTCATAATTCTGCAGAATATTTATCAAATGATTTAAAGATGGTGTTTTTTAAATTAAATCCGGCAAACAAGAAAATTCTTTTGGGGATTTCACAGATACTTCTACAAAATCAACAGTAAAAATATCGTAATTATAGGAACAGTAATTCCTTTGGTCAAGAAAGATTACTGTTCCATCTGGCAATATTTTATGCCTGCAATGCCGTTACGGCAACCGTGTCCACGATTTCGTCTACGTTGCAGCCGCGGCTCAAATCGTTCAAAGGCTTTGCAAAGCCCTGACATACAGGACCGATAGCCTTCCAGCCACCCATGCGAGCTGCAATCTTGTAGCCGATGTTTCCCGCATTGATGTTAGGGAAAATGAACGTGTTTGCATGACCTGCAACAGAGCTGCCAGGAGCTTTAAGTTCTCCGACTTCTGGTGCAATGGCCGCATCAAACTGGAATTCGCCATCGAGGGCAAGCTCCGGTGCTTTTTCCTTGGCAATCTTTGTTGCCTCTACCATCTTTGGAACAGACTTAAAGAATTTGTCATCGTTACCTGAACCTTTTGTAGAGAACGACAGCATTGCAACGCGAGGCTCGATTCCTGCAATCTTTTTTGCTGTGTCAGCCGTTGCAATTGCAATGTCCGCAAGTTCTTCTGCACTTGGTTCGATGTTGATTGCACAGTCGCCAAAGAGGGCAATTCCTTCTGGCACATATTTGTTTCCGCCCTCTGGAGCAACCATGAGGAAGCATGATGATATGGTTTTGATGCCAGGTGCTGTCTTGATGACCTGAAGTCCTGGGCGCAACGTATTTGCCGTTGAATGGCATGCACCCGAAACAAATCCGTCTGCATCGCCTGCTTTCAAAATCAATGCACCGTACATCGTATAGTCCTTGAGGATTGCCGTTTTTGCAGCAGCAACGTCTGCATATTCTGGTGCGCCAGTCTTTTTGTTGATCTTTCCTTCACGAGCTTTGAAAAGAAGCTCTGCATATTTGTCTGCATTTGCATCTGCTGTAGGGTCAATGACTGTTACGCCTGAAAGATCTACTCCTGGAACGAGCTTTTCACACTCTTCTTTCTTTCCCAAAAGGATAATCTTTGCTATTCCTTCCTTCACAATAACAGAAGCGGCTTCTACAACACGCTTGTCCTCACCCTCGCACAGTACAATTGTCTTGCCTGTAGCCTTGGCTTTTGCCCTTAAATCTTTTACAAAGTCCATTCTAATGCCTCTCAAAAAAATATGGAACGTAAGCTTCCATACATGAGAGAATACCACTATTTGCAGTTTATCGCAAGTCAATGCGCAGAAGGAAGCTGAAGAAGGTTCTTGTCTTTGCTCCTTTGGTGCAGGTCAAACAGATTGTCCCACCGCAGTATTGAATAAGATGGGTTTGATTCCAGCATTTGCACCTCGTACATCTTTTGAATGAACATGAATGCTGCTCCTTGTGCAATTCCGTATGCATCATCATTCATGACAACCAGTTCCGATCCACAGGAACTCATTATGGAAGAAAATTGTGGAACATGCTTTTCAATGATTTCGTACATGAATTCATGACGATATTCCGGCTGACCGTGTATAAAGACAGTCTCTGGCTCTAGAAGGGGAATCATCATTGTCAGTGTTGAAAACAAATCCTTGACCCATTCTGCATAGGAATCGTCAACAGTGTCTACCGTTTTTAAGACAGCTTCTGGCAATCCCGTCTGTCCTTTTTGGTATGTCGTCCACGAGCGGGAAATATATTCTCCTACTGCATAGTTTCGTCCGTTGATAATTCTTCCGTTCATTGTTATGGAAAGTCCTACTCCAATGCCTTTTTCATACGTTTCTGGATATGATAGCATTGAGTTCCCCGTATAATTGCGAGCTAGAACGCATAAAAAATCTTTCTTGCCAGAAGATTTGTTCAATGCAAGTTGAAGCCATGAACAGCAGCGTGCATCATTTTCAATGAACAGCGGAATGCCGTAACGCTCACCGAATGCCTTTGCATAATTGAAATTTACAAGGCGGAATGGTGCTGAACGCTTTATGATTCCGCTGTCAATGTCAATGATTCCCGGAATCCCTATGCTGAGCGCAAGAGGCTTTAAGTTATGGGCATTGATGTCCTGCAATAAATCTTTGACTATGGAATCAACCATATAGATGAAAAGTTCTTCTGGTTTGTCAATAATGTCTTTGTTTACTGGCGTTACCCCTTCCTTCCTTATGACAGAGGTTCCGTCAAAAGAAACTGCAACTACATGATATGAGTCAAGCTGAATTTCAATGCCTATGACACATCCAAATTCTGGATTTACAGAAAGAAAGACGGGTTTTCTGCCTCCTTTTTCTGTTGGGACGCCTCGTTCTCCCTCACAGATAAGTTCTGAATCTACCAGTGTACCTATGATGTTCGATACTGTAGAGCGGTATAGTTCAAGCTTTCTAGCTATGTCTATCCTGCTAAAGTTTGGATTTTTCCACACGGTTTCAAATACGCGAGAAATGTTTGCATTGCGCTGGTAGTCATTGTTAACGTGCATACTCTATTTTATCCTTTTACAGCACCGGCCGCAACCCCTTTTGTTACCTGCTTTCTAAAGATGCTGTAGAAGGCAATGATAGGAATGATGCTTATCATAAGGGCAGCAAACTGCTTGCCATAGTCAGAGGCAAGTGCTCCGGAAAACTTTTGTACACCGACAGGAAGCGACTTTATTTTTTCGCTGCTGGCAAGAATGTTGATGAGCATGAACTCGTTCCACGTTCCTGTAATAGTCAGTATTGCAAGCGTCACTCCTACAGGCTTGGACATTGGAAAAATAATGTCAAAAAAAATCTGGATATATGGTGCTCCGTCAATTCGTGCAGATTCAACCAGTGAGTTTGGAATGCTTCGGATGAATTCGGTGGTAAGGTATATGCCCATTGGCATGCCGATTCCGATATAGCAGATTAAAACACCCAGTCTTGTGTCATACAGACCTGTCCAGTTTGCCATAAAGAACAGGGGTATCATGATGCACTGCAAGGTAATGAGAACTCCGATAACGAACAGCTTGTAAAAAAATCCCGTTGCCCGTGATGGCAACTTTGCAAATGCAAAGCCTGCTGCAATAGAGAAGTAGAGTATTGCAATTGTTGATACTCCTGTATAGAAGATGCTGTTTAAAAACAAATTTCCAAAGTTTCCTCGAACCCATGCATCAATGTAGTTTTTCCACCACCATACACGGGGCAGCGAAAGCTTGCTCGTCATTTGATATTCTTGTGTCGTCTTGAAGGAAGAAAAGAAGAGCCATAGAATCGGGTAGAGTGCCATAAAGGCAAAGAATATAAGGATTGCATATATTAAGCTTTGCACCAGAATGTGTTTGGCACCTTTTTTTTCGAATACGTTCATAATCTATTCCTCCGTAGCAGCAAATTTCTTTTCAAGGCTTTTTACGATTCCAATCAGTACAAGACTGATGACGACCATGATTGTAGAGATTGTGTTTGCCATTGGATAGTCTGCGGCTCCTCTGAATGCCTTGTCGAACATATACAGTGAAAGTACATACGTCTGTTTTGCAGGACCTCCTCCTGTCATGACGTAGATAAGGTCAAATGATTTCAATGAACCTGAGATTGCAAGGATGGCACTTATGACGAAAACACCTGAAAGCTCTGGAAAAATGATGTGCCAGAGCACCTGCCATTCTGTTGCACCGTCAATTGTAGCAGCTTCCATAATCTGAGGGTCTATTTTCTGAAGGTTAGCCATAAAGATGATTAAATATGTTCCTGTATACATCCACAGGATTACAAAAAGCACAGGAAGCATAGGATGCGAATTCATTGACCATTCGTACACAGGATTTATCCACTGCATTATTTCTGTCCATGCTCCATGTGCAGAAAAAAATGTCTGGAACAGGATTCCTATGACGACCGTGGAAATGACGCACGGAAGATATATCATTGTCTGAAAGAAATCTTTTCCTTTTACGAGTCCTCGAGTGAGTACGTATGCCAAAAAAAAGCCCAATGGAAGTTGTCCAAACACGGATACAATTACAATCCAGAAATTGTTTTTTAGGGAAACGTAAAAATAGTTGTCACTAAAGACTTTTATGTAGTTTTTGAATCCTACAAACTGAAGTGCTCCTCTTTCAAAAAGAGAGCCTCCCGAATAATTGGTAAGGCTTAACAGCACGGAAAAAATTGACGGAAACGTCATGACTCCAAAATAGAATACGATTGCAGGCAGTGCCAGCATCCAGTAGGCTCGTCGCTCTTCTGTTTTTGTAGACATTGTTCCGCCCAACAGTGTTTTGTATAGCGTGATTATGGTATACCCTGCAAATCCGTAGACCACAAAGTAAAATCCGATGGAAAACACAACATCTTCGTCGGTGCATTTTTTTACTGCAATAAGCGAAAGTATGGTAAAAATGATTGATGTAATCATCAGTATGTGTTCTATTGCCGGAATCCACTGCAAGTGAGTCTCAGTCTTTTTGAGCAGAAGGTGACACAATGAAAATAGCAGTGCTGCAACAGTTGCAGCAAAACCAATAATCAGTGCTACTCCTATGAAAATGTACAAAGCTCCCTGATCAGCTGTAAAAAAATAGATGACAGCCGAAATAACATTTGCTTCATCTAAAAGGGGAATGCAGAACCCCAGTGTGCAAAGTAGCAAACAAAGCTTGTCTGCAAGCTTTTTGTTTATCAACTTCTTTTCATTCATAATTTTTTTCCTTGAAAGGACCTCGAAAAACTGTAGCTTTTCAAGGGTACTTTGAAATTGCGAGGTTTAAAACCGTTCAATTCTGCGATTTTAGACTCAACGGTAATCCCGAAAAAAAACACGAAGGTGAATTTTCGAGATTTCCTGAATACGAAAGCATGGTGAAAACAGTCTTGAACGTGAAACGCTCAAGACTGCCAAGGTAGTTACTTATTTGCTGGCATCGTATGCAGCCTGAACGTCTTTGCAAACTTGTTCAGGTGTTTTCTGACGTAATCCCAACGCCTGAAGATCTGCATTGAGCACAGAAGGAACGTCTCCTTCAAACACGCTGTCGAATACAGGTGTAGATATTGTCTGTCCAGAATAGAATGCAGCACGTTTTGCAGAAAGAGGCTCTAAGTTTGCATAGGAGACTCCGCTTGTCAATGAAGGAAATGAAGCTCCTGTATCAAGGCGACGCTGCTGGCAGTATGGTCCTAAAAGCCATTTGATGAGTTCCCATGCAGCCTTTTCTTCTTTTGAATTCTTTTTGAGCTTAGAACTCATGCCGTAACCAACTCCCAATGTAGAAGAGTTTGAACCATGAATCTTTTCACCTGGAATGGCAGGAAAGTTGATGAGTTCTATGCTGTTCTTTTGGTCTTCCTTTGAGATGAGGGCTTTTCCCGTAGAAGAGTCAGTGAGGAATGCTGCAACACGCCAGTCGCCGTCAATAAGGTATGCTCCCTTTTTGGATGCAAATTGACCAACAACATCTCCATAAGATGTTGCAAGCGTTTTCTGTGAAAGTACTCCATCATCATAGAGTGTCTTGATGAAACGCACTGCGTCAAGGAAAGGTTTGTCTGTAAATTTTGCTTTTCCCGCCTTGATTTTGTCTGCCCAGTCTGCACCTCCAAATCGACCTGCTACACAGGAGAACAGGCAGGACTGCATGACCCAGTCATCCATGTTTGCCATAAGAATGGTTTCGTAGCCTTTTGCCTTTAGGACAGGTACTTGGGCTTTGAGTTCTTCGTACGTCTTTGGTATGGAAAGGCCGCACTCCTTTAGTATCTCTGTGTTTACATACAGCATGTGGCTTACCGTAAGTCCCATTGGAAGCTCTGCGATGTAGCCTGAAGCTTGTGCAGACGGATCAATGCAGGCTTTGTTGTAGTCGGTATAGATGTTGTCCTGCTTCATGAATGGCGTTAAGTCTTTTGCAAGTTTCTTTTCATGGATGGCTGCGGAACGTCCTGATGGCCACATGTAGAATACGTCAGGCATTTTTCCAGATGCTGCGTACGCTGCCATCTTTTGATGGTAAGGTTCATTGAACAGAACCTCCCTTTCAATCTTAATGTCTGGATGTTTTTTTTCAAAGGCTTCCCATATCAGTTTGTTGTCTTCGTACGAGTTTGGTGCTGTTGCGTCCTGATAGTCCAGCACGGTGATGACCGTTTGCTTTGTTTTCTTTTTGCCCAATGCAAAGAGTGGGCTAAGAAGTGCTGCTGCTGCCATTGTAGCAATTACTATTTTTTTCCATTCCTGTCCAAAATGTTAAAAAGTGCTTTTTAAAATCTGCGAACCGTGGTATA
>ERZ842401.3767-NODE-3767-length-18465-cov-4.096035_pt1 | contig 18465 bp, 13 predicted proteins | sample MGYA00521270_ERZ842401 | MGnify/ENA primary metagenome ERZ842401 (study PRJEB31892, sample SAMEA3878208) | bioreactor metagenome | biome: Moose rumen | place: Sweden | collected 2011-10 | study: EMG produced TPA metagenomics assembly of the PRJEB12797 data set... | reverse complement strand
CGTGTGCTCTTCCGATCTCCCCCAATTATCAGTATTAACTGCAGCTAATTGATAATAACTACCTGTTCTATATCCAACCACAAAGTAAATTACACCAATGTATTCAATAGATGGTTTACTTGCACTTGGGCCAACGAAAGCTGCTTCGATACCGAATGCATCTGTATACCAAGTTTCATTTCCATCAAAGTTATTTGCTTGAGTGTCTGACTTAAATGTAAATGTTTGTGAACCATATTTAGTACCATCATTACTTGTAGCAGCTTTATTCATAAATACTTTAATATTAAATGGATATTTAGAACTTGATCCACCTAATAATATAGGATTATCAGCTGTACCAACCATTTTAACTAATACACCATATTGTAAATCAGTAGCAAATGCTGCTAATTCATCGTTATTAGTAATAGTAACTGTAGGATCACCTAATTCAATTGAATTATCACTTGATAATAATTTTACAAAATCATCACTTGTAACATAGACATGTTTTCTGCCAGTTTGATCAGGTCCTGATCCAACTGCTTCAGTATCAAGATAGAATGTACCATTAACTTGGATTTCATCACCAACAGTTAAAGCATCGCCATTAGAAGCTAAAAATGCGCCATAACTTCCACCAACATTTGCAAGACCATCAACGATTAATAAAGTCTTAGTTTCTTTATCCATTAAGATAACACCATGTCTAGAAGCTTGTGAATTACCATCTGATAAATAACATACAATAACACCAGTAGTTTTAACTGCTTGACTTTCTTCAAGTGCTAATACTTCATCAATAGTATAAATAACTTTGACAGTTAATACATGAGTAACTGTTTCAGTATTGCCTTTGAATGTAAATGTACCAGTTAAAGTAACTTCTTTATTTTCACCAGGATCAGTTACAGTCTTGTTTTCTAAATCAACTGAAGTATCACTACTTGTCCAAGCAACTTCACCAGTAATATTTTCTTGAGTTGTAACTAATGTGAATGGTAATTCACCAGGAGTTACGACTGTAGGTAAACCATATACTAATTGTGCTTTAACGTCATCAAGTGAAACACTTGATAAAACTGTTACAGCTTTTGTGCTTGTTTGGCTAGCGCCACGGAAAGTATAAGTTGCTGTAAATGTTACAACAGTATCAACTGATACAGTTGCAACTGTTAAGTTTTCTAAGTCAACAACACTTGTATTATCAACTGACCAAACAACACTTTCTACATCAGGAGCTGTTGTTGGGAAAGTGATAGTTAAAGTACCAGGAGCAACTTCATCTGTGAAATCTTTGAATAATTCAGCTTCCACTTCAGCAAGAGTTGCAGTCTTTAATACTTTTACAGTATGAGTACAAGTATAAGGAGCATTATCAACTGTATATGATCCAGTTAATGTTACTTCAGTATCTGTATCCACATAACCAACTGTCTTATTAACTAAATCAATAACTTCACTTGAACTTGTCCATGTGATTTCACCATCAACTAAATCATGAGTTGAAGGTAATACAAGAGTTAATTCACCACTCTTTAGTTCTTTATCTAAACCTTTTACAATTACATCACCAACATTTTCAGGTGCAACGAATGATTGTAAATTAGTTTGAGCTAAATTAACGATTGAGCATTGATAATATGTACCAGTCTTATATCCAACAACGATATACATTTCACCAATGAAATTGAAAGGAGGATTTGAAGCATTTGGACCAACAAATGCACCAGTAAATCCAAATAAATCTTGATACCAATTTTCTCCACCAGCATTAACAGCTTGAATATCACTCTTTAATGCAAATGTTGCAGACTCATACTTAGTACCATTATTATCTACTGCATCTTTATTCATAAATACTTTAATATTGAATGGTAATTTAGATGCAGAACCACCTAAACAAATAGGGTTATCTTTTGTACCAACTAATTTAACTAATACACCATATTGTAAATTAGCAGCGAAATTAGCCATATCTTCATTATTGCTAATAGTAACTTTAGCTTCACCAAATTCAATAGCATTATCATTAGATACAAGTTTAACAACACTTTGACTTGTAATATCTAAATAATTTCTACCAGTTTGAACAGGTCCACTACCAATAGCAGCTGAATCTAAATAGTAAGTACCAACGAAAGTTACATTACTACCAATGCTTAATGGATTACCTTCACTATCCACATAAGCACCATATTCACCACCAAGTGTGCTTAGTCCACAAACCATAACTAAATCTTTAGTCTCAGGATCCATAACTAATACACCCATTCTTGAAGCAACAGTGTTACCATCAGAAACATAAGCAACAATTGTACCATTAACTTTTAGTTTTAATCCATCTGTTGTTGTGGCTAAAAGTTCAGTTACAGACATTGGAGCATCTTTTAATACGGTAACAGCGAAAGTTAATGAATGTTCTTCACCATCAACTGTATAAGTTGCAGTTAAGTTAACTAAAATGTTATCAGTATCAGATGGAGAAATTTCTCCAGTAGTAACATTAATAGCTTCATTATCACTTACCCAAGTAATTTCACCAGTTACTAAATCATGAGTTGTAGGTAATTCAAGTGTTCCTGCTTCGATTGTAGAAGGGATAGCACCTTTTAAGTACATTTCAACTTGACTAGCATTAGATGTAACATAGCAAGATTGATCAGGAATAATAAATGCAACATATGTATCACTTATATATAAGCAGTATGCATAAATAGTTAAATCAAATTGTTTTGCACCTTTATTTGTGAATGGAATATCAAGTGCTGTATGCCATGAATCAGTACCTAAGTTTTCATTTTGAGCAGCAATTAAGAATGCAAAGTAATGTTTAATTGTAATATCACCAAATCCAGCATCTGGACTATCAGCATCATAACCAAATCTTACCCAGTTAGTTACAGCTGGAGCAGCTGATGTAGAATATGCTAAATATGGATTAACAATCTTAACTAAAGTGTTAGAATATTCAGCATAATGTAAACCTAAATAATCATATTGTTCTTTTGTTTCTAAAACATAAGCATTTTCGAAATCTTGTGTATAACTATTTCCACTAGATACAACTTCAAGTGATAATACATTCATAATAGTTGGACGATCACTGAAACGATATTGAGCAACTACTAATATTTCATCACCAGTTTCAACGGCTTTAAATCTTTCATCATTTAAAGTGATGTAATCATATCCTTCTCTTGCAGGAGAGAAGTCAACTGTAAATGTATCTTTTGTATCAGGGTCCATAATGAATAAGCTTCTTAATGATTCAGATTGGTTACGTGCTTTACCAACAACGATACCACGTACTTTTACAACACTGAAATCAGTAGTTAATTCATTTAATGAACTTAATTTTCTTTCAACGATTCCTTTGAATGTAACATCATATGTTAAATTACCAGTATCGTTTCCATCTGTAACAGTAGCAGTTAATGTCACTACAACATCATCACCTAAAATATTAACTGTTGCTTTATTATTAGTAATACTTACAACTGTATTTTCTGGACATGACCAAGTATATGTAACATATTCTAATGAATCATGTCTTGTAGGTAAATTAAGAGTTCCATAAACTGTTGTTTCTAAATTATTATCAATGTGTTCTTTAGCATAAGCTAAGATATCAGTAAATGATAATGAATTTGTAGTAACATCTTCACTTGTTAATACAAATGATACATACCATTTATTATCACTTGTAGAATAGTTATGAATAATAACTTCTAATGTAACACGTGAGCCTAAATGATCTTTTAATGCATCAACATTAGAATTGCTATTAACCCATACACTATTACCAGCGTCATCAGTTAAAGTATAAATGTTAGCAGCATTAATACCAACAGCACCAGTTACATTATATACTTTACCATAAACACCAGTTTTATCTGTATAAGATAATTTTGCAATATTATCAAGACCAGCTTCTGATGCTTCGCCGTATAAATCATTTCCTTTTGATAAAACTTCTAAATCAGTTACAGTCTTAACATAAGGGAAATTATTTACATAACTAAATTTACCAGTAACACTAACTTTGTCACCCATTTCAACATTAGTTTCCCAACTAGAACCCATGTTTACAAAGATTCTACCAAGATTGCTATCTGCTACATAGAAACCATTGCTAACAACACCATAGACAACACCTTCTAATTTTAATTCTTTATTATTAGTAAATGTTGAAAGGATTGTCTCAATAGAAGTAACTTCTAACTCAGGAGTTGGTGTAACTACTGGAGTTGGTGTAACTACAGGAGTTGGAGTCTCAACTGGAGTAGGATTTTCTACTGGAGTTTTAGTTTCATCTTTAGTAGTAGGATTTACTACAGTAGGTTCATTAGTTTCAGTAGTTACTTTTTTCTTACAACCAAAAGTAACTACACTAAGAGCTAATACTGTAACAAATGCCACAGCAAAAACTTTCAATAATTTTTTCATAATTTCTTTTTTACTCTCCTAATATATTATTTTTATTCTTCACCGAACCAAATATAATTAAAGAATACATCCATTATATTTAGTTGTTGCGCTACTCTTTTTGATAAATCTAATTTTCTATTAGTTTCAATAGTAAAACCATAAACATTTAAGACATTACCATAGTAGTCATTTAAGCTTCCAGCAACACCTGGACCATCAAAACCGAATTTTACATCTCCTTCTTCAGCCTTTGTTTCATTATATATATCTATAATATCTTCGCAGAATAAAGCACTACGAGCATTACAATATAATAATTGATCACCTAATAAACTTCCAGTATCAGTTGCATAACTGCTTCTTGATTCATGTAAGTCTACTACATAATCAGGCTTATATTTTTGGAGCTCTTGAACAATTGCATATGCAAGTTGTTCAGTAACATTACCATTTTCATCACCAGGGAAAACACGGTTAAGGTTAGAATATTGAATACCATTGTAAACACCTTTATTATTTATTCCAGGATAACGTTGTTCTAATAAACAACCCATTTTATCTAAACGAGGAATAATAATAACTGTGCCACGATAATCATCACGCTCTAATAATTTTAAAGCAGCGTTCCAACCGGCAAGTTCATCACCATGAGTTCCACCAGTAATAAATACTGTTGGTCCATCCACATTGCTTCTAAATACATACACTTCAGTTTCTTCAGTTGTACCAACCATGATATTATAAGTTTCTTTTTCTAAAACTATTTCAGTTTTTACTACTTCTGTTTTAGTTTCAGTTGGATTAGTTACTTCTAAAGTATCTGTTTTAGATTCTTCTTTACTTTCTTCACTACTTGTACATGAAATAAATGATATAGATAAGATAAAAATCAAAATAAATGTTAACCATTTAATAGATTTAAATCTATTCATAAAAACCTCAATTATGCAAATAATTTAGCTAAAGAAGGTTTTAACTTAGCAGCTTTTGAGAATAAATATAGAGGAATATTGTATTCTTCACTTACTGAAGTAAAATAACCATCGCTATTGCCTGATTCTACAACCAATAATAAATTAGCACTTGGAGCTGCAGCTTTAATAATAGGGTCACTTGTATCACCACGACGTGATTCACCACCAATATGGAATACAACTAATGTGATTTTTCCACTTTTAGCAGCACTTGCAAAATCACTTGCTCTATTAGCTTCAGCTGTAACATCAGTACCAGCAGCACCTAAACCTTTATTAGATCCACCAACTACTAAGAATACAACAGATCCATCTTCAACTTCACTAGCAACTAATTTCTCATCACTAGTATATAATTCTAATTCAGTTTCTAAAGAGTCTTCTAAAAGAACATCTAAAGTTGCAAGGTCAGCTTGCCCACAAGTAGTAGCATAAACCTTTTTACCAGTACATAAACCTGAGAATTCATCACCAACAACTGCATCAACTGTTGAGACAGGTTCAGGAGTTTTTTCGCCATTATTACCTGTATTTACAACAGGAGTTTTTTCGCCTTCTTGTGTTTTATTTGTTTCATTAGTTTTTGCTGCTTCTTTTTCTTCGCCACAAGCTACAAAAGTTAATGCACAAACACAAATAAATAAAAATGCAAATAATTTTTTCATTTCTTTATCCTTTCTAAAAATTTATTTATTTTTTATTTTTAAACTTTTTAATATTTTTTAATATTTTAAAAATTTTTATTTAGGATCAGATAAATAATATCCGATGCCATTTTCTAAAATATCATCATAATCTGGAATACCAGAACTAGATACTTTTCCTAAATCTTCATTGTATTTATTATAATAAGAATTATAATCTTTAATAATAGATAATACCGATAAGATATGACGAGCAACACGTTCATCAATTGATGTTGGTGAAGCATACAATATTTTACCAGAATCTTTTTTCGCATCATTTTCATCGATTAAAGAATAATACTTATCTGCTTTACCATCTAAAATAATATCTTCAGTAAAAGCACCACGGATTTTACCTTGTGAAGCATTTGATGTTTCACAAATTAACGCTAAAGTACCTTCAAAAATACAATTACCATTTTCATCATAAACAGCAGTATTATCACCTAATTCACGATGAGTTAAGCCATGTAAGTTCTTTGATGATGGTTCAAGTGATATATCTACATCCATTTCATCCATGTATAACTTAGCTCTTACTACTAATTCACTTGCTCTTTCATGATAAATCATTGCATTAATAGTAATGTATTCTGGACTTGCCTCATGCAAGTCAACAGTCATCGATATTTGATTCTTACGAATACATTCTGTTACCGCATAAGCAACTCGTTCAGTATATGTTCCATCAATTTTACCAGGATAACATCTATTTAAGTTTCTAGTTTCACCAGCTGATAATTTTTGACCAGATGGATTATGAACATAAACATCAGGGTTAGGCCATTGTTCAGTTGCATTAGTGGCACGTGTTCCAAACATGAATTCTCTTATACCATTTTTAGTTTGAATGTGATAATACATTGGTGATGCTTCAAGTGGATATGAATATCCAAAAGCACTACGATTACATTCAGTAATAATAAATACTTTACCTTTAGTAACAACTAAGTTTTCTAAAATAAGAGTTGCCGCTAATTGACCAGCAGGTTCATTAGGATGAGTACCACCAATTATCATAATACTTGGTCCTTCAACACCACTATCAATTACATAAATATTAGCATCTCCAATTGTCCCTTTTAATGTTGGAGAATAATCACTAAATTTTTGAATTTCAGTACATTTACTACTATCAAAATAAATATCAGAATTTTTAAATTTCTTATATGTTATTCCGGAAAATACAATCGCAATAAGTGCTAAAGCGATTAAACAAGATGTTAATATTATATTTGCTTGCTTTGATAATTTAAGATTCATAATGCACCTACTTAATCAAGAACAAACGTAATATTAAGACGATTAGGAATACAGCTCCCATAATCTTCTTGTATAAATCTTTTGATGTAAACATATTCCATACAACCATAATAGCAACTATTGCCACAAATATTAAATATATAACAGTTAAAATAGATCCAAATACCATAATTAGAACCATCCTAATGATTTAGCTAAAGCACCAAATGCAAATATATAAACAAGTGTATAAGCTATACATACAACAAGTGGAACAATAGCTGATTTTGTTATATTAATATATTTTTCTTCTCCTACAATTTCTGCACAAAAAGTTGCGGACATTGCAGTTGGAGGTAAGAATTCACCTAAGGCAGCAAGTAATGATAATCCACTAGCAACAACAATATCTTTAAACCTTAAGAATGCCATAACAAAAGGTCCACCAAGTATTGATGCTGAACCAAATGCGGAAATACCACCAAATATTGGAAGTGATAATGCCATAGCTACATATTGACCAAAGCTTGGTAAGCTAATAACATTAGCAACAAACCAACCACGAGCACCTGAAAGAGTTAATACTTGAACAAACATTCCGACTCCACAAAGTAGTCCCATAGCACCAAGTGATTTTTCAATACCAGTTTTAAATACATCAACAACTTTTAATGCATTGTCTTTGAATCCTTTTTCTTTCTTTCCAACAAAGAATGTTGGAATAGTTGCAATAAGGAAAATAAGTGTCATACCTAAACGACCAAATATTGCTGGCCAAATAGATTCTAAAATAATTAAAACAATTAAAATAATTACTGGAATTAAAACAGTAAAGTTATAATATACTTTATCTTTTTTAACTTCTTTATTTTCTTGATTATTAATTTTATCTATATCAGAATAATAGATATCTCCTGACTCAGTTTCTTGAGCTAATCTTTCTTTTTCTTGTTCTTTTTCTTCATTAGCTTTTAAAATAAGTTCTTCTTTTGAAGGTTTCTTATCTAAAATACTGAAATCAATGACTTTAGCCATTTCATTTAAATCAATATTATTTATATATTTTCTTCCCAAAATTAAAACACAGAATATAGCAAGAGGAATTGTTAATATAAGTAGTGGAACTGTAAATCCAATATATGGTATATCCACAACATCACAAATTGCCATAACTGGTACATTTATAGGAGGTGCTATCATACCAAGTACTGCCCCAAAAGCAACTATTGCTCCTGCTTTTTGTTTAGGTATTCCCATCTTAATCATAATTGGTGCTAGTAATGCACCACTTGAAATAATTGATGCAAGTGATGAACCTGTTACCATTGCTGGGAACATTATGATTAACATAAAGGAAATCAATAGTAATGTTGGCATACGGTATAGCTTTTTCACAAGCAATGCACTTATGTAATCAAGTGCACCACTTGCTTGTAAGCCACCCATAAATATCATTGCGGCAGTAATAATAAGAATAGTATCAAAATAACCAAAAGCACCATCAATTAATTCTCTTAGTGAAAACTCAGTATGAGAAATAATAGCACTTAAAGCCATTCCGATGACTGCTGAAATCATCATTGATATACCAGCAGGCATTTTAAATGCTAGTACACACAAGATGAAAACACCAATCATTAATACGAAATATAATAATTCTATTTGGAAAAACATTTATGCACCTTTTAGAATCCTAATGCTTTACCATCTCTTCTAGGGTCAGCTCCACCATGAAGTTTTACTGAGCCATCAGAACCATATATAAATTTAATACCTTGAACACCACCAAAGAATAAGTTAATATCTTCACCAGTATCATATCCAGGCATTACATTATATCCCATAGCTACGAGTTTATCTCGTACCTCAACTGGCACAGCATTTTCAATGTAAATATCTTTAGCATCACTAGCTACATCTGTTGATGCACAAGCATAGCTATAGAACCTTGGTGCAGCTATTGCCTCTTGAATATCCATACCAAAAACAATTAAATTAAGAACTGTTTCAGTTACAGCTGAAGGTATTCTCATAGAACCAGGACTACCTAATGTAGCAAATGGTTCACCATCTTTCATAATGATTGTTGGCATGATATGAGATACAGGTTGTTTTAATGGTTGAATATAAGCAGCACTAGTAGAAGTGAATGAGAAACTTGTAAGTTGGTTATTCATATAGAATCCACAACCATGAGGAACAACACCACAACCAAAGAAATGGTTTATTGTTTGAGTTACTGATACGATATTTCCTTCTTTATCAGCAACACTAAATGATGTTGTACTATAACTTTCATCTCGATCACCATAATTATAATCATAATCAACTTTTACATCAGTTGTGCAATATGGCCATGGATCGCCATAATCATTATCACCTTGCCATCTGCCTAAATATGCTTGTCCTTCCACAAACTTTTCCCAACGTTTAGCGGCATATAATTTGCTACATAAACCAGATAATGGAACATTTACAAAGTTTTGGTCAGCGATATATTTTCTCTTATCACCATAAGCAAGTTGTAAAGCAGTTGAAACAACGTTAATATATTCAGCACTATTATGACCTAATTTCTTTAAATCACCATAGCATTCAAGCATATTTAATGCTTCAATTAAGATAATACCACCACTTGAAGGTGTATTAGCAGTAACGATATCATAACCATTATATGTACCAGTTAATGGAGTAGCATTACGTGGAAAATCATTCATTGCCATATTTAAATCTTCTTGAGTAATAATACCACCAGCTTCAACTCCACAAGCAGCTAAAATAGCTTCAGCAACTTCACCTTGATAGAAACCAGCTTTACCTTGTTCAGAGATTAATTGTAAAACATGACCATAATCTTTTTGGACAAGTGTTTCTCCAGGTTGTAATGTTTCATAATCTTCATTTAAGAATACTCGCTTGATTTCATCTCTTGACATCATTACTACATTAATCATTGAAGAAATTTGATTAGCAAGTGCTGGAGTAACAGTAACACCATTTAATGCATAATCAATAGCTGGAGCCATAACTTGTTGACGTGTAAGAACGCCACGTTCTTCTTCAATAGTAATTAATCCAGATACTTGAGTTGGAACACCAGGAGCTTTAGCACCATAATACAAATCATCACCTTGATTAGTGAATGTTGAAGGAGTTCCAAGTTTAGGAACGAATTCACGGAAGTTATAAGATACATATTCACCTTTAGAAGCATCATATGCAACCATAATTCCACCACCACCAACACCTGATGCGTATGGTTCAACAACACCTAAAGCAAATGAAACAGCAACTGCTGCATCAAAAGCATTACCACCAGCTTTAAGAATATCTAAACCAGCTTTAGCAGCATAAGGATTAGCCGCAGCCACAACACCATTTTCCCCAACATAATCTCTAACTGTTAAATCAGTTAATTCTTCATCAGTTAAATCAGTTGGATCAGTAGTAACATCTTTTGTTTCTGTTGGAGTAGCAGTTGCTTCTTTAGATGTATCTACTTGTTCTGTTGGATTTTGTACAGTTGGTTCTTTAGTCTTTGTTTCTTGTTCTTGAGTTTTTTCATTACAAGAGAAAAGAACAAAACCCATTACAAAAATTAGAAGAAGCGATAAGAATTTTGTAATTTTTTTCATTTTTTTCATCCTTTCTAAAAAATTTATTTATTTTCTATCTTAATATCTTTAATATTTGAAAACGTTTTATCATTTGATAATTAAAATAAGATTATAGTATTTATATTTAAATATTATAATCTTAAATTAAAACTACTTACGAGATTTAATATTTGCAAGAACTCTATTCATTTCGTTCTTAACAATCATATAACCTTCGTCAACACCCATACCAGGTTTTGCTAAACATTGTGTAGCTCCACATGCAATAGCAATATTAGTAGTTGTTTGAGCAGAGATATTAGTTTCATTACATGTACCACCACAATAACTACCAATACCAGCTTTATTACAATAAATAATTGCATCAGCGATATTATTAACACCACCTAAATCAGGAGTCTTAATTTGTAACATATGTCCAGCTTTATTATCTGCAAAATATACAACATCTTCATATGTATTGCACCATTCATCGGCAACAATTTCTACTTTACTTCCTTTAGCTTCTAAACCTTTTCTTAAGTCTCTTAAAGCAATCATTGTTCCTTCTCTATCACCAGTGTCAACTGGTCCTTCAATTCTTAGAGTGAATGGATTAGCTCTTTTTTCAAGTTCAATGAAATAATCGACCATTTTATCGATATCACCATTAAAAGCAATACCAGGAGTACCATAAGTATCAATATGTAGTACAGGTTTATAATTAGGATCAACTCGTTTTTCAATGATTCTGTTTCTTAACCATGTTACATATTCGGCAAGTATTTCACCATGTTCACCTAATTTTGTCCCCACGTGATTAATTAAAGCATGAGGTAATACATCAGCTTCTTTAATAATCATTTTATCGCTATTCATATAACGATCATCACCAGATTGAGTAAATACTGGAATAGGTTTCCATTCTGTTTGCATTGTATCGTATTCATCTCTAATTACTTCAGCCATTGTAATATGTTTATAATTAGCTAAAGCATTTAAGAAAGCTTGAGTTAAACCATATCTAACTGCTGTATGTAATCTCTTACCATCGATTAATAAAGAGTCATATTTTTCAGCTAATGGTTTAAAATGATCAATTTCTTCACCAATAAGCATTGGTACAATATTCTTTTCTAAAAATGGAATAAAATCACTAGCTAAGAATAATGGATCACGTCCACCTGCTCCACTATATTGAACAGCTGCACAATCGCCTAAACCAATTGTTCCATCTTCTAAAACAAGTTGAATAGAAATAGCTTCACCAGTTTGTCTAACTTTAGAAAAGCCAGGAGTTGCTGGGTCGCCTTCATAGAACATACCATCATTTTTTGCACCTAATTTAATAGCTTTTTGGTCATCAAAATAAAATCCTGTATAAGATTTTGATAATATAACATTTTTAATTTTCATAAATTCTTCTCCTATAAATAATTATTAATAATATTATTAATCTGTGTATTCTGGTTCACCAACCAAATGTCCTTTACTTACGGCGTAAATATCATCAATTGCTAATTGGAAAGAAACTGGACGCTTTTCTAAAGCGGCACGTTCTTTAATTTTGTTTCGATGGAATTCCTTAATTTCTTCTGAGAAACCTAATTTACCAAATTCTAAAATACGAATATAACCATCTTTATCACGAGCAGGAATAATTAATCCAGCATTATATTTAGATGGTGCATAAGGAATATCAATTAAACCTTGTTCAAAAGCTTTAACAGTTCCAACAGCTATATCGCCATTTCCAACGTTTAATACACAATCCATTAAGCAATTTACTTCTTTTTCAATTTCTGCAATTTCATTTCTTAAAGCATCAGATTCTTCCATCTTTTGTTCTTCTAACATCTTAGTAATAATCTTTGATGCTTTAATACCTTGAGCATTAGCTTCTTTTGTAGGGATACCAATAGACTCATGTGGAGTCTTAGTAATCATCTTTGTAGCCTTGGCAAGTGCAGCTACAACACTAGAGAAACTAATTAAGCCCATTGCTTCTGCTTCATCAGCTGGGAAACCACCCATCCATTGATGGAATACAGTTGTAACAATTACATCATGGTAACCAAATTTATTCAAATATTCATCAGTTAGTTTTTGTAAAGAACGAATAGCCGCAACGTCTTGAACAATATTACCACCCATTCCATAACCAACTGTAATATTTTTAACACCTTGCTCAGCCGCAAGTAATGCTTCAATAATACCAACAGTATGGGATATTGATGGTGGAACTAATGTTCCTGTTAAAGGACCAAATGGTTCACGATTAATATGAATTCCATTTTCTTCATAGAAACCAACTAATCTATCACAATATTGCCAATATTTAATTGAATCTTCAATGCTTACTGATTTAGCATAAGGTAAGTTATATGAAATAGCTCCACCTTCATTTGATGTCCAACCAGATGCATGAACTATCTCGGCTAAAAGACGAGAATCTGGAGTTCCATGACGTGCTTGAATTGGAACATTAACTGATTCATAAACCATCTTACAACCAACTACACCATGGTTAACAGCAGGGAAACCATTTAACATATTTCGATGATGTTCAATAGTTTCTTTAATACCATGTTGAACTTCAACGTAACGATTTTGACGAGTGTAACTATCGATTGTGGAAGGGACAAAATCAGCACCAGCTGCTTCAAGATATTGAAGCAAATCAATATGTTCAGAAACTAGGGGAACACCAGCACGTGGTTGCACTAATGTTCTTTTTCCACTTTCCTTAGCCTTAGCAAGTTTAATTGCAAAATTCTTTGAATCAGGAACTTTTTTCAAATACGCAATAGATTCTTCAAAATTAAGTTGAGGGTTAGAACCAGTTTTCCAAGTAGCAAGAACTTCTTTTCTTTCCTCTAAAAATTCTTCTAAAGTTAATTTCTTATTTGCGACCATTTTATTCTCCTAATAATTCCTTTATATCAGGTAAATCTGCTTCGATTGGTGTATTAGGAGGATATACTCTATCAAATCCCATTGCTAAAAATCTTTTCTTAACATCATTGAAATCTTGTTTTCCAACTACTATATTTCCTCCAACGATCATTGGTATATTACCAATACCTGCTTCAATACATTTCTCACGCATACCAGCACAGTCAATTTCACCATGACCATACAGACTTGACACCAAAATCATATCCGCATTTGTTTCCACAGCCGCATTAATAAAATCTTCTTGAGATGATAAAACACCAATGTTAACCACATTGTATCCGTTATTTTTCAAAACGTACTCAATGATCTTATTCCCTACCGCATGAACATCTGCACCAATGACACCGATAACGATTGTTTTCATAACCTAATCCTTTCATAACTTATTTATTAAAACGTAATAATACTATTATATTTTACCAAAAACGACACAAAATATCTATAATGCCTTGTAAATGTTTTGTAAAACCAAATTAAAAAAAGAAAAATATTTTAAAAAAATGAAATTATTTTTTATAATTATTAAATAATTATTTCCTATGTACTAAATAATCAATTGCTTACTTTAATAATGTATGTTATAATTAAACAAGTAAATTATGGAGGTATTATGAAATCACTAAATGAATTATGTAATGAAGTTGAAGCATTAGATCCAATAACATATGATAGAATATTCCAAGAAAAAAGTATTGAAGTTGTATCTAAATTATTAAAGATTAAATCTAGTGAAGAGGAAGTTTTACAAGACTTATATATTATCATTTTAGCTTCCACAATGGCCGATGGAAAAGTAACTATGGAAGAATATCTTCCATCACAAAAGTTATTTAAATCTTTCTTTGGGGAAACTATAACTTTTGAAAAGATTAATAAATATTTAAAATCAATGAAAAAAGAAACTAATGAACTTAAAGATTTAGCCGATAAGATTGTGGACGGATATGGAGAATTAGATTCTGGATTAAAAACCGACATTTGTTTTATTTGCTTATTAATCTGTGCTGTAGATGGAGATATTAGTATTAAAGAAAGAAAATGGTTAAAGAAGCTATTGGCATAAAAAAAGATGGGTTAAAACCCATCTTTTTAAAAATATTTAAGCAAGTTTACATTTTTATATCTTGAATCAAAAGTAACATCTAGATATTCAATATTAAAATAATCTTTAATATATTTTTCTATTTGTTCTTTTTCTTTTTTAATTCCTTCTAAATCATTATTATGTAATTCAACTTCTAAAGTTTTTAAATCAGTTTTTAAATTTAAATATTCATCGAATTCAAAATTATAACTATTATAATTTATAACATAACGATTCTTTATGATAACTGATTGAACGTTTCCATCTAATAATTCATTATATATTTCTTTTGTGATTTCTTTTTCGTATTCATTCCTTGAATAACCATTATTAGATTTAGTCTTTAAAGTTAAGATATAATGTGTTTTTCCTAAACACGAAATAATCCTTGTACGAAAGGTATTAATACTATTTATATCAATATCAGGATATAATTCACTAATTAAATTAGCTTTTTTCTTTCCATCAAAATAACTTTGAATAATACTTATCTTTTTATCATAATTATGAGGAATTTTATTTACTTGATATTTTAATTCTGTTTCAATATTCATTATTAATATTTACTTGCTTTAATCATTAATTCACACATTTTATTTGAGAATTCAACTGGATTTTCAATTGGGAATCCTTCAATTAATAATGCTTGATCATATAATAAATTAATATAATCAGATAAAGCAGGATCATTATCATTAAATAAGTTTTCAAGTGATTCAAATAATTTATGTTTTGGATTTAGTTCTAATATCTTATCAGCTTTTAATCCTTGATTATTTGGTATCTTATCTAATGTCTTTTGCATTTCAAATGATAAACCATCACTACTTACAAGACAAACTGGTGAATCAGTTAAACGCTTAGATATAATAACATCACTTACTTTATCGCCAAGAACTTCTTTCATTTTTTCAAGAAGTGATTTCTTATCTTCTTGAATTTCTTTGATTTTTTCTTCTTCGGCCTTGTCGATTAAATCAAGATCTCCTTGGTTAATAGATTTAAATTTCTTCTTGTCATATTCTTGCATGATTTGAAGCATGAATTCATCAACATCATCAGTTAAGACTAATACATCATAACCTTTGCCTTTAACTAAATCCATTTGTGGCATAGCATTAACTTGGTCTTTGTTTTTACCAGATGCATAATAAATATTCTCTTGGCCTTCAACCATATTAGCTACGTATTCTTTTAATGTAATATATCCATCAGTTTTAATTGATTTAAATAAAATCAAATCTTGTAATAATTCTTTCTTTAATCCGTATTTATCATAAATACCATATTTTAAATTAACGCCATAATTTTCAAAGAATTCAATGTATTTATCACGATCATCCTTTAACATTTGTTCAAGTTTACTTGCAATTTTCTTTTCAATGTTTGTGGCTATCTTGTCTAGGATTGAAGTTTGTTGGAGTATTTCACGACTAATGTTTAGAGATAAATCATTAGAATCAACTAACCCTTTCACAAATCTAAAATGATCAGGAACTAATTCTTTACATTTATCCATAATGAATACACCTTTAGTATAAAGTTGTAATCCTTTTTCATATTTCTCTGAATATAAATCATATGGAGCACGTTTAGGAATAAATATTAAAGCTGTATAATTAACATTACCTTCAACGTTAATAAAGATATGAGTTAATGGATCTTGATAATCATAGAATTTATCTTTATAGAAATTATTAAGTTCTTCATCAGTTACATCAGTTTTCTTTTTCTTCCAAATTGGTAATTGTGAATTTAATACTTCTACTTGCTTAACTTCTTCAGTTTCGTTTTCGATTTCTTTTCCTTCAGCATCTTTCTTTGGAACATATTTCGTTACTTCCATTTTTATTGGATAACGAATATAATCAGAATATTTCTTAACTAATGATTTAATATGATATTCATCTAAATAATCATCATATTTTTCTTCGCCTTTGTTCTTTCTTAAGAACAAAACAATTTTTGTTCCTTGTTTTAATCCATCTACTTCTTCGATTTCATAACTTTCTGTTCCATTAGATGTGAACTTATATCCTTTATCAGAATAAGGAGATAAAGTAAATACTTCTACTTTATTTGCAACCATATAAGCAGAATAGAAACCAACACCAAATTGACCAATAATATCTACTTGCTCTTTATCAGTCTTATCTTTTAGTTTTTCCATGAATTCTAATGAACCACTTTTTGCAATAGTACCTAAACTATCAATAAGTTCATCTTTAGTCATACCAATACCATTATCAGTAATTGTCAAAACTCTTTTCTTTTTATTGATTTCTAAGAATATTTCATAATCTCTACCACGTTCTAATTTATCATCGCTTAATGATAAGAAATGATATTTATCAATAGCATCTGATGCATTAGAGATTAATTCTCTTAAAAATATTTCTTTGTTTGTATAAATAGAATTAATCATTAATTCTAACAATCTTTTCGATTCAGTCTTATATTCTCTTACTTCTCCCATAATATCCTCCTAATACTAAATCTTACAAATAAATTATACTCTTAACTGTTAGCACTGTCAAGTATAAAGTGCTAAAAATAACATTTTTTAGAAATGTGTAAATAAAAAAGATAAGCATACACTTATCTCTTTTATATTGTGTCAGTAAAGTCAGAATCAGTTAAACACTTAAGGATTATGTATTTATCTACTCGATCAATAGATAAATCACTAATATCATAAATACTTACTTTTGTAAAACCTTTCATAGTTAATTCTTCATTTAATTCAAGTAAATAACAATAATATACATCATCTTCTCTTTCACCTTTGACAGTAACTATACCATCACGCCTTAAATCTAAAACGTCTAATTCTCCAAAAGATTTTAAGACTTTAGTTATTGCTTCATCACAAAATTCTTTTTTCTTTAAATGGTATTTAACACCAGTATAAGAATTATCAAGTAAATATATCCACTCATTGTTTTTCGCAAAACAATAAATATATTCATTCTTATTGTGAACTGTATAAACCATTTGTTTCTTTGGTTCAGTCTTTTTATTAAAGACTAATTTTCTTCTATTTCTAATTAAGAATATTAAAGTAATAGTGGTATAGACTAAACCAGTTGTAATGAAATATAAATATATTTTTGGTCTAATATTAGTTCCAAAAACATAATAATCAAGTAAGAAAATTAAAGCAAATAAAATAGTTAAACTCAATGAAACTATAAAGGTTACAATGTATTTTTTAGCACTTTTCTTAGAAATACCATAAGATATTAAAACAAGTAACCCTACAATAGAAGCAATCTTAAGTATTAAATACGCTTCATTTAATATATCACCAAACATAATAAAAACCTCTTTATGGGAATATTTTACCATAAAGAGGTTTAAAAATAAATCATATTTAATTTATATTGTTAAACATATTTTAATAATTTGTTATTCTTGACCACGCCAAGACACAGCTTCTTCAAATGTTCCAGTATAGAAACCATTGATTAATCTAATTAACATTTTGTTTAAGATCGGAAGAGCGTCGTGTA
>ERZ842401.3766-NODE-3766-length-18467-cov-6.860852_pt1 | contig 18467 bp, 15 predicted proteins | sample MGYA00521270_ERZ842401 | MGnify/ENA primary metagenome ERZ842401 (study PRJEB31892, sample SAMEA3878208) | bioreactor metagenome | biome: Moose rumen | place: Sweden | collected 2011-10 | study: EMG produced TPA metagenomics assembly of the PRJEB12797 data set... | reverse complement strand
AAACCATTCCAAATATATTCTTAACTTTGCATATTGAGGTCTGATGCCAGACTTCATTTGTTAACACCCGGTGCGGCTTTGCCACCTGGTTCAGCCGCACCTTTTATGAAAGGAATCCATCAGCCAGTCTGACCGCACAAAAAAATGTCCCCGACGCAATTATGGGGACAATTGGGGGACAAGAATGAAAAGTTATACTTGCTATCTACTTGATTTTCAAGATAAAGGAAAACGCATCTATTTCCCGGGCGGGAAGATGGAGCCGGGTGAAACGCCCGAGGAAGCGCTCCGCCGCGAGATACGAGAGGAATTGGACACGGAAATCAGTGTCGATAAATTCCTTACGACCGTTGACTGGGATTATCCCAAATTCCATCTTACCATGCACTGTTTCATGTCTTCATTACTGAATGATGCCCTTCATCTGAACGAACATGAAGCTGCCAGATGGTTGGATAAGGACGATATTCACTCTGTCAACTGGCTTCCCGCTGATGAGATTCTGCTCCCTATGATCGTGAAAGAACTGGAGTGCTCATAGGAAGACGCTGTTTTGAAAGTCAGAGGGATTTGTTATATTCGAAAATCAAAAAACTTACAACCTATGACTATCATTATCGTTATCGCAGTTATCGCCCTGCTCGTGCTGTGGGTGATCTCCGTTCAGAACCGCCTTGTCAAGGAGGATGAATTCTGCAACAATTCCCTCAAGCAGATCAGCGTCCAGCAGACCAGCCGTTATGACGCTCTTGAGACCGCGGTGAATATCGCCCGTGAAGAGAACAAGATCGAGGGCGAGAACTACGAGAAGATTATCGGCATGCGCCGGCCTGCAATGTCGGCCAACCCGACCGTGGAGGAAATCAACGCAAGTGAGACCGCTCTCGGCGGCTTCGCGGCAAGGCTGATGGCTGTGGCCGAGCAGTATCCCGAACTGAAGGGCACCCAGGCTTACCAGGACTCGATGCACAAGTATTTCGAGTATGAAGAAGTGGTGCGCCTGAGCAGGATGACCTTCAACGACACCGTCACTAAGTACAACCGTGACGTCCGTGCCTTCCCGGGCTCGCTGATAGCATCGATGCTCAACTTCCCCAAGCGCGAGTACCTTGCGGACCGCCCCGATAAGGCAGAAGTTCCCCAGGACCTTTTCAAACGTTAGTTTATGAAAAGACTGCTTGTTGCCGCGGCTGCTTTCTTGCTCGCGGCGGTTTTTTGCGTAGCCAATGAGATTCGGGACATCCAAACCCAAGTGGTCCTGTTCAAGAGCGGTAACGCCCAGGTAATCCAGAAATGGGACCTTACGGTGACGGAAGGGACCGAGTGGTACATCCCCATAGACAATCCCGGACAGTCCCGCATCCTGGACTTCAACGTTTATGAGAACAACAATAAATACATAAGCGACGGAAGGAACTGGAACTCAAAACGTTCGCTTGAGGCAAAGGCGGGCCGCAGCGGCATCGTCGAAAAAGGAGGCGGCAGCGTCGAGCTTTGCTGGGGCCTTGGGTCACACGGAGATCACGTCTATTACATAGCCTACACCATTGAGAACCTGGTCCAGTCCTATCCGGAATGCGACGGCTTCCACTGGCATTTCCTCAACGACGAATGGCAGGCGGAGCCCAAGCACGCGTCCATAACCATACAGAACGAAACCGGCGGAGACTCATGGTACTGGGAAAGCAAGGATTCCTGCAACGTGCGGTTCTGGGGTTTCGGCATGGTGGGTGACTCCGCCCTTGAAAACGGACAAATCCACTTTGAGAGCACGGAACCTTTCCAGTACAAGAGTTTCTTCTCCGCCCTCGTCGGGTTCGACAAGGGACTTTTCCAGCCTTCAGTAACAGGCAAGGGCACATTTGAAGCCCTTAAGGAAGAGGCCATGAAGGGCAGTGATTACGAAGATAAAATGTCACTTGGGGATTATCTTGCCCTGGCGTTGCTTGTTCTTCTCTTCGTCGTTCTCCCAATCCTCATTGTAGGTTATATCCTGTTCCTCATCATACGGAAGATCTGGCGCAGGGCAAGCGGGAACCGGTATGATAAGAAGATTTTCGACGTATCAAAGATAACCGGCTGGGCCCGTGACGTTCCTTTTGACGCGAATCCGGCGGTCCTTTACAGCCTGCTCCAGACGGGAGATTATTGTGCCAAAAACGAGAACAAGGCTTTCTCCGACATTGTCGGTGCATACTTCCTCAAATGGATCCAGGACGGAATCCTTGCCGTGGAACGCGATCCAAACAAGGAAGACAGGGTAAACCTGCGTTTCGTAAGCGGGAAAGAAGACTGTCTGCCCCAGAGCGGACTTGAGCGAACCATCTATAACGGTGCCCGGGAAGCTGCAGGAGACAATCTTCTCCTGGAAGCCGGAGAATTCAAGAGATGGTCTTACAAAAACGACCGCCAGGTGGCCGCATGGCCTAAGGAAGCCAAATACTCCGGTCGCAACATCTGGCAGGCCGCATCCAAGGAAGAACGTCGCAAAGCCGTGGAATTCAAGAACTTCCTTGAAGATTTCACTCTCGCAGGCGAACGGTCCGCTCCAGAAGTGGGTATATGGAAGAAGTACATGATCATGGCTGCAGGACTGGGTATAGCCGACAAAGTGGCAAAGAACTTTGAGAAATTGTTCCCGCAGGTCATGGAAGAATACTCCCGCCAGACCAACATGTTCAATACGGCCACGACTTATACGGTCATTAATTCCGTGAACCTTAATTCCTCGTCGATGATGTCTTCCGCACTTGATCATCAGAGAGCCAGGGCCGCAGCCCGTGCGGCACAGGCCAGGCGGTCGGGAGGCGGAGGCGGCTCCATCTCATTCGGAGGAGGCGGAGGCGGCTTCGGAGGCGGCCACGGCGGAGGTTCCCGATAGATACGGAAACAGCCCTCATTACCGGGGGCTGTTTTTATTTATTGCCAATAGCGCAAACGGATTATTTCTGGCCGTAATAGGCGTTAGGCCCGTGTTTCCTCGAGAAATGCTTTTCGTCCAACAGCGGATTGCCGGTACAGGAAGGATTTATCTGACGGGAAAATATGGCCATCTTGGCAACTGTCTCGAGCACAGTCGCATGATAAGCCGCCTTGGCCGGAGAGGAACCCCAGGTAAAAGGCCCGTGATTCTTTACCAGCACCCCGGGGGTATGCCGGTAGTCCACATCCTTGAACCGGTCCACTATCGCAAGGCCTGTCTCTTTCTCATAGTCACCGGCCACCTGCGCCGCGGTAAGGTCTGCGGTACAGGGCACGCTGCCATGGAAATAATCGGCATGGGTGGTCCCGAGACAAGGCAGGTCGATTCCGGCCTGAGCCCAGGAAGTGGCATATACCGAATGTGTGTGGACTATGCCGCCCACCTCGGGAAAGGCCTTGTAAAGCTCCAGATGGGTAGGAGTGTCCGACGACGGACGGAGCGCCCCCTCCACTATGCTGCCGTCAAGGCCGACAACTACCATGTCGTCAGGGGACATCCTGTCGTAGTCCACGCCGCTCGGCTTGATGACCACCAGCCCGGAAGCCCTGTCTATCCCCGAAGCATTGCCCCACGTATAGATAACAAGTCCCTGGCGGACCAGTTCCATATTGGCCTCAAAAACCTCTTCCCTGAGTTTCTCAAGCATCCCGGTATCTGTTAATAGAACCTTGCACGGTTGTCCTTCACATCTGCATCCTGAATCATCACGGGGATAATCATCTGCGAGATGTACTGACCCATACGGGCGTCACGCATCTTGGCGTCGTCCTCTGTATAGAAGGCTCCGGTCTCGCGGCTGCCGACACGGAACACATAGACGGCGGTATTTCCTGCCACAGGGCCGCAAATTTCACCTTCCTTGGCGGAAGCGACGGCACCTATGAATGCAGGGTCAAGCATCTGGCGGCCCATCGAAGAGAAGGCTACGCCGCTCTGGCTGCTTACGGTGCTGCCGAGTTTGTCGGCAATGGACTGGAGGTCGGTTTCTCCCTTTATGGCCTCGGCAACTTCGGCTTTCTTCTTGGCCAGGGCCTTTTCGGAATAAAGCTGGTCGCTGATCTGCTCCGTAACGTCGGCAAGAGGAGAATAACCTTCCTTATGGACACCGGTGAGAGCGGCGATGATGAAATACTTCTGGTCGATAGTCTTGATCTCGGAAACCTTTCCGGGTTTGTTTTCAAAGGCCCAGCGGGTGATTTCCTTGGTGTTCTCTATGGAACCGAGCCTCTCAGAACTCTCGAGCATCCTGTTGACGGGATGTGAATAAACTCCGAGGGAATCGACTGCCCTGCGATAGTTCTGGAGGCTGCCGGAAGCGATTCCCATGAACTTGTTGGCCTGGGCATAGTATCCGCCGCGGGTCTCTTCGCCTGCGATAACCTCTTTCTCAAATACGGCCACCTGCTTCTTGGTAACGGGTTTGCTCTTCCTGGTGACGGAGACGATATGCGTTCCATATGCCGTATTGAGGATGTAAGGCTTGCCTACGGGAGCGGTTATGACGCCTTCGAAACCGGGAATCATGTAGTCCTGCGTAAGCCAGCCGATATTTCCGAGTTCACCGCCGTCTGCAGACCTGTTGTCTGCGGACCATACGGCTGCCATGGCCTGGAAATTGCCGCCCTTTTCAAGGACACCGAGAAGGCTGTCGGCCTTGTCGGTGTTGTCTCCGGCAAGAAGGATATGCCTTACATAAGCCGAATCAGGAACCTGCTTGGTATCAAGTACACGGGCTGCAAGGAATTTGTTGCCTTCCTTGAGGATTCCGGATACGGGACCGCCGGCGCCCCAAACGAAATCTTCCACATCCTTGGACACGCTGCGAAGGTCACCGGGCTTGTTCCAGCGCTCGGAAAGCGGCCGGTCTGAATTCCTTGAAAGGAAACCCTTCATGTTTGAGGTAGTGGAGAATTCGTCGTATGCATCGAGGAAAGAAGCCCTGGCGGCTTCGATGTCCGATGCGGAAGGGACGACCTCGAAAACGACATACTCTATGTCGCGGCTTGCAACCTGCTTGTAGAACTTTTTGTGAGAATTATAGTAATTCTTTATTTCTGAATCGGTTACCTGGATTGTGGAATCCTTGTCCCAAGTCATGGGCACGGCTACGAACTCGATATCGGCGGTGGTGTTGTTCTCCTCCATGTCACGACGGACCATAAGCGGGTTGACGTAACCGCCGGCACGGAACAGGGAGGCGTATTTGTCCAGGAACTGCTGGTTGTAAACGGCGGACTGGAGCGACTCCCAATAGAGCCTGAGGTTCCCGGTCTGGTCGGAATCCATGTTCTGCTTGAACTTGATGACCTGGTCTTTGGAGAACTCACCGTTGTCATCGAGGAAAGCGGGGTTCTGGGCTATCATCGGGGAAGGGTTGCCGGTATAAAGGTCGGCCATTTCATCGGCGCCGACATTGATTCCGGCCTTCCTTGCATTCTTAAGCACCAGGAAACGATAAATCATATCCTGCCACACGGCATCGCGGGTGCGAGCCTGCTGCTGGGCGTTCTGGGAACCCTGCCCGGACATCTCCATAACCTGTGTCATCCTTCCAACCTCTTCCTGGAATTCATTATAGGATATGGATTTACCTGCGATGGAACCCACGTCGAATTTGGAAGACATTGTCTGGAACGAAGATATTATCTCGCTCGGGTCGATAATGAAGGACAACAGGCCGAGGGCAATGATAATCGACGCCGCAAGGCCGAATTTCACTCTGATTTTTTCAAGAACAGCCATATCTATGACTCATTAAAGTTTACAATGAATTGCGAAGATACTATTTTTTTGGTAATAAGAAGTTGTTTCAGAAGCTGATCATGTGGAATTCCCGGGACGGTTTCTTGTTTGGAAGCAGCCGGCAAGGCCATGCAGAAACGGATGGTTTTACAAGGCGGGTACCAGGGGGCCGATAAAGTTGACGGAATCGGTTACAAACGACGTACTGTCCTGGACGACCACCCCATAGCTGTTGAAAGGACGGAGGATTATGGAGTTGCGTGCCCTCTCGTCGGAACGCATCCCGTAACCCTGCATGAACCCGTCCGGAGAGAAAAGGCGGATATAGCAATCCGTGGATATTTCCTGCTTCTGCCGGTCCCAATAAAGGGTGTCGGTCTCCATCGTCTCCTTTTTGATTATGTTTTTTACTATCACGTTCCCGAAAGCCATCCAGATTTCCTTTCCGTTACGCTTGTTTTTCTCGTGACGCGCCTTGTCCGACTGAATGGTGGATTCCAGGACATCCCCGTCTGTATAAGCGTAAACATTTATGCCATTGGGAAATACCTCGAAAGACATCGTGTCGTTGTCGTAACGCTCCATCCTGTCGGTATCCACCCTCATCTGGACGCTTCCGTTCTCCGTCTGCAGCATGCTCATATCCTCCAGGACCTGAAGGGGAGCCTGCGACAGATCAAGGGAAGAAGCCGTGGAAAGCTTTGATTTACAAGAATATACTACGAAAGACAGACCGCATATCAAAAGTGCGGCCTGCCTTGCGGAGTATATGTTCCAAATTTTCACCTTACCTCTGCGTACGGACGGTCGTGGTTGCCCGCATTCCTCCGCAGGAAACGGTATAGGACTGCCCGTTCTCAAGGTTATACATGAAAGCGTCGGCAGTCTTCGGGAAATAGACGCTGTACTGGCCGATCATGCGGTTGCACTCGTCGGTAAGGGTGGGGTCGGCAGCCTTTGCCTTCTGCATATAGTCACAGGCCACCCAGTAAGGAGCCCTGCGGGAAATCTCGTCGCCTCCGCAGGAAGTGGTTCCCCAGATGGTTCCCATCAGGAAATAAGACCTTCCGATGAAGGATTTGTCCTGCTCGGCCGCCTTCTGTGCAGCTGCGTAAGCTTTCTGGGGCTTGTTGTTCTTGAGGCAGAAGGTTGCATACTCGTAATTGTAACCGGCGGCGGTGGCGTCATCGGAAGCCGAAGCGATGGCCTCCTCCATGAATGCAGCAGCCTCGTCGGAATTGCCCCTGGAATTGTTCAGCCTGTAAAGGAAATAGGCAGACTGGGCGGAAGGCTGGTTGCGATGCATCGTGGTGGCGGCCTTGAGGTAAAGGTCGTTATTGGTGCAGTCCTCGGTGGAACTCATCATCTTTACGATATTGGATACCAGTTCCATATCATCCGGCGCGGCCTCGAATCGGGGAGTGAACAGGGCTATGAGATTGTCGCAGCTGGCGACTTTGCTTCCGATGAAAATGCCTTCCATGTCGGAGCGGATCTTGTTTTTCTGGGTATTCTCCATTTCAGACTTCGCCTCATAGCGGTCCAGAAGGGCTATATTGTCCTGATAATTCTTTATCACCTGCTCGGCATTCATGCGGCCTTCACCATAAAGTTGCACGGCGCTGTTGAACTCGATAAGGAGCAGGGAAGGCTTTGTCTTTTCCCCGTTCGCCTCAATGATCTTGCTGAGTTCCGTGTATATTTTCAGGTGGTCATTCTTGAAATAGTTGTTCACATCCGTACCTTTGTTGTTGCGGACGGACACAGCCATCTTGGGATAATTCTCAGCCCTTACGTCATATATGGTCATGAGGGTATCCACCAGGGCGGCGCGGTATTCCTTGTCCGCCGCATTCTTGGCGATAAGCCTGCGCACCAGGAAGCCTCCGTCGATAAGCATGTTATGGCTTGCCGTAGGAGGGCATTTCGCGTATGCTTTCCTCCAGTTGGGCAGGGCGTCGTCATAATTCTTCTGCTTGTAATACTCCTTATAGTAGGACAGATACTGCACGCATTCGACACTGTCCTGACCGACACCGAACCTTCCCTTCTGCGCATTTGCCTCCATACTCCCGCAAAGAGAGGGAACCAACATTGACGCAGCCGCAAGGGCAAAGACGAAATTCTTCATAGTCAATCTATTTATATTATCATTCAAATATTTACACCTAATCATACCGGCGTTTCACAAACCAGATATCGTGTATGTTGAACCCGATGTTGAACATGGCGTAGGTCTCCCGCACCATGGCGCCTCTGGCACTTCCCCTACGCCCGATGTCAGCCCCGACCGAGAGGCCGTTATGCCAGCGGAACACAGGGAGAGTCATGCCGAAAGTGATTCCGTACGCATTCACCGCATTGCCGTCAAGCCGGTAATAAGCCTTGTCATAATAAGCTCCGCCGCGGTACGTGCACCTCTTCAGGTAATAACGGATATCGTTGGCGTTGGGAATCAGTTCGAACCCGGCCCTTATGGATTCCGACGTGGTGGCGGTGAATGTGGCTGCTCCTTTGTTTGCAAATCCGGCTACCTTGTCCATCCTGGACGAAGACCAGTCCGAACGCAGGTAGTTGACCTCCATGCTCCACTTGCCGGGCTTTCGGAATGAGAAGCCTATGCCTATCTCCGGAGCTATGGAAGGCTTGCTTGCAAGCGAAAGAGTGTCCACCACATGCTTTACGGTATCGACCATGCCGGAGACCGATGCATAAGTAAAATCTGTGACATAGCCCTTCAGGGCCACGGGAGTGCGGTAAGTAAGCCCGACGGTGAGTTTCCTGTCCCCGAAGGGATGCTCGTACTGCAAACCAAACTTCCCGCCGATTCCGTGAAGTTCCAGTTTATAACCCATATCCATATTCCTGTATGAGGAACCGGCCAGGGTAAGATTGGTGTTCTTGTCGATATTTCCGAACAGATACAGCAACTGCGCTCCGGCCGAGAACCTGTCGGTTATGTTACCTCCGTAACCGGCATACAACTGATACAGGCTGCCGTCGCCGTAGGATGAATAACGTACTGCACCGGTCTCCGCTATGAGTTCCGGGTTAGTCTCGTACCTGGTGAACTGATAGCCTACGTTGCTGAAAGGACTGATGCCGAGCAGCATCGCCGACTTCTTATAGATAGGGAACGATACTACTATATTGTTGATATTCAGAATATTATTAGCCGATTTAATACTCCCCTGACGCAAAATCTTATTGCTGGACATCAGACTTATATCCGTCATGAACGACAGGGTGTCCCTGGTGGCGACGGCAGCCGGATTGACATAGTTGATGTAATGGCGGTCCCTGGAAGCAATACCAGTGCCGCCCATGGATTTACTCTGGGCCGTACCCTGATGATATAAATCCCCGACTCCGAAGATGGTATAAGGTGAATACGCACTGTATGCTCCGTCCTGGGCGAAGCCAGCGGTGCTTATGGTCAATGCGGCAAAGACGCACAATATTTTATTTATCCTGTTGCCTTTCATACTGTTCTGCTGTCATAGCAAGTCCCATCAGTACAAGGTTGCAAACCACAAATATCCTATTTTTCATCCGGTTTGCAAAAAAAATGGCATCACCACCCGTAAAAATATTCACATTGTCCGGACGGGCAGCCATGTGGCCTTCTATTTCAAATATGATGCCCGAAACCACTCCGGCGGTTATGGAAGTCTCGGTTGAACTACCGTAAGCCGGTATTTCACTGCCCGGAAAAACCAGCGGGAGCGACCTCGAATAGCGGTTGAGGGCCTTAAACCTGGTCATATATCCGGGTGAGAGAAAACTTCCTTCTACATCTCCATTGGAGGATAATACATCTATTGAAATTGTGGTTCCGAAGTCAAATACGGTACATGACCTGCCCTTGAACATCCTCCTTGCCGCCGTCACCGAAGCCTCGCGACTGTCGGCATTCAGGACGACAAGTTTCCTGCACAGGGACTCGAGGCGGGAGGTTTCGCTGTCAGAAAAAGGATATGGGGAAGAAATGACGATCACTTCAGGAAATTTCTTTTCGGCGAAAGACGCTATGAAACCGACAGGATTCTCACCCTGATAACGCACTATTTTCCCGAGGGTGGTCCCGTCAGCCATACATGCTTTCAGCGCAGTGTTCCCTATATCTACGAGCAGATTCATAAATTATCCATCACCGCGACGGCCTCCGCTATTGAATGGATGTTCCTGGATATCAGGCGCAGTTTCCCGTCGTTCTGTTTCAATTCGAATATAGTCTGTTTAAGGGCAACTTTGTCCAAAACGGAAGCGAAAATTTTGGATTTGTAATACTGGGACATCGGATTCGATATGAAAAACGCTATCAATATCCCGTTTTTGACTATAATTTTTTCAAATCCTAGCCTTTCCCCCATATGCCTGAGTTTCACTATCCCGAACAGGTTGACAAGTTCCTGGGGCAGTTTTCCGAAACGGTCCTCAAGCCTGGAGGCGAAAACGTCGAGTTCCTTATCCGAAGAGGTTGAGTCAAGTTCCTTATAGATACGGATTTTCTCAGCTGGAATATCCATATAGGAATCCGGGATAAGTGCAGGCTGATCCGTCTCGATGGTGCAGTCCTTGATGTAACTGTCTTTGCCCATGGGAGTCCTCAGTCCGGTCTCGATACCTATCTCCTCCATAGCCTCGGCAAGTATCTTCTGGTACATCTCATATCCCATGTCGGCAATGAAACCGCTCTGTTCGGCACCGAGAAGGTTTCCTGCCCCGCGGATGTCCAGATCCTGCATGGCCACATTGAATCCGCTTCCGAGATCGGAAAATTCCTCTATGGCCTTGAGCCTTCTGCGTGCATCTTCAGATATCGTAATGAGCGGAGGTACTATCAGATAGCAGAAAGCCTTCCTGTTGGAACGTCCCACACGTCCGCGAAGCTGGTGAAGGTCGCTCAGGCCGAAATTCTGCGCCTGGTTGATTATTATGGTATTTGCGTTGGGTATATCCAGTCCGTTTTCTATTATGGTGGTGCAAAGGAGCATGTCGTAATCTCCTTCCATATAATCCAACATCCTGTTTTCCAGTTCTTTTGGCTCCATCTGTCCGTGTGCTACGCAAATCTTCATGTCCGGAACCAGCCTGTGCAGGATGTCGTATATGGATTCCAGTTCCTCAACCTTGTTGTGAAGGAAGAAAATCTGTCCTCCACGCCTGAGTTCATACCTTATTATTCCCTGTATTTCTTCTTCCTCGAACAAGATCAGTTCTGTCTGTACCGGAATCCGGTTGGGCGGAGGAGTGTTTATTATGGAAAGGTCACGGGCTCCGAGAAGCGAGAACTGCAGGGTCCTCGGTATCGGGGTCGCCGTAAGGGTAAGGGTATCCACAGAAAGTTTAATCTGCCTGAGTTTTTCCTTGGCGCTTACTCCGAACTTCTGTTCCTCATCTATTATAAGAAGCCCTAAATCCTTGAAAACAAAATCTTTACCTAAAATTTTATGGGTTCCTATCAGAATATCTATCTTGCCTTCCTGAAGCCTTTTCCTGATATCGGCGATTTCTTTTGCGGTACGCAGGCGGCTTACATACTCAACGCTGCACGGAAAATTCTCAAGTCGTGAAGTAAATGTCTTGAAATGCTGCAGGGCAAGTACGGTGGTCGGCACCAGTACGGCGACCTGCTTGCTGTCACAGGCTGCCTTGAACGCGGCGCGTATGGCAATTTCCGTCTTTCCGAATCCTACGTCGCCACATACAAGACGGTCCATCGGGCTCTGGTCTTCCATATCCCGCTTTACACTGGCCGAAGCCGACATCTGGTCCGGAGTATCCTCGTATATGAATGAAGATTCAAGCTCGTTCTGAAGATACGTATCAGGAGAAAATGCGAATCCCCTGGAAGCCTTCCTCTTGGAATACAGCTGGATAAGTTCCTTGGCGATATCCTTTACCTTCGATTTTGCCCCTGTCTTGAGCGCCTGCCAGGCACGGGATCCGAGCTTATTGACTTTAGGAGGAGTTGAATCCTTTGATTTATAACGGCTTATCTTATGTATATTATGAACTGAGACAAATACTACATCTCCGTCTTTATACATGAGTTTCACCACTTCCTTGTAGCGTCCCTTTTCATCCAGCATCCTCACTATCCCGCCGAACACACCTACACCGTGGTCTATATGCACTATATAATCACCTATATTGAAGGAATTAAGTTCATTGAGGGTGAGTTGCTGTGATTTTTCTACGCTCCGGCGGACCACTGCCCTGTCGAAGCGGTCGAATATCTCACTGTCGCTGTAGCAGCAGACCTTGTCTTCGTTATCGATGAAGCCCTGGTGTATGCCCTGTCCTCCGAGCATTTGAGGAACAGGGCAGTTTTCGTGGCGGAGGATGGATTCAAGCCTGCCGATCTGGCTTTCCTTCTGCCCGAGGATATAGACGGCATATCCGCTTTCCTGCTTGGAAATAATATCGGAAGACAGAAGTTCGAAATTCTTGTTGAATACAGGCTGTGGGGATATGCTGAATTTCACGTCTTCGCTTCCCCTCAGGGATAACGGTGTGTCTATATAAACCTTACGGTAATCACTGTATGAGCCTATATCCAGCGTTTCTGAATACATGTCGGAAGAATCCATCCATAAAACAGCTCCCTGCGGCAGTATATCCCTGAAAGACACACCGTCACCGTCGCTGATAAAAGGTATTATCCTCGCCTCATCCCTTTCCTCTTCAGACAGCTGGGTATTGCAGTCGAACAGGAAAATTTTATCTATCTCATCTCCGAAAAAATCAATCCTGTATGGTTTGTTTTCCGAAAATGAGAATATGTCGGCAATTCCTCCCCTCAAGGCATACTGACCAGGGGACGATACGAAATCCACTTTCTCGAATCCGTTTGCAGAAAGGAAAGACCTGAGTTCATCTATTTTAATTTCTTCCCCTCGCCTGAGCGAAAGGGAAACGGAACTGAGTTTTCCTGAGTCAGGGAACTTTTCTGAAAGAGCCTCCGGATAGGTTACTATCACAGAAAGGGGAAGTGAAGCCCCAAGACGGTCAACAGCTGCAGTCCTTTGTACACAAAGCGTTGATTTATAGTTACTTTTCTCAAGGTTATAACCAGAATCAGGAAGGAAGAACACCACATCTTCCTTATATAATCCGTAAAGGTCGGAAGCACAGTATTCAGCAGCTTCCTTATTTGGAAGGATGACTACGTGAAGGCCGCTTTTTACCACGGCGTTAAGCACAAACCACCTTGCGGAAAGGAAAAGACCTCCTAAATAAATATCCTTCCTGGCATCTTCCTCAAGAAGCGATGAAAGCCTTGAGCAACTCTGTTGACAAATTGTTAACAAATCTCTCTTATTTTAAAAATCCTTCGGCAGCGGACCTGAACAACTCAGGCAGTCCACATCGACGTTTAAAAAACTAATTTATAAATAACTGAAATATAATTACTTGTGAAGATATCAACATTTCAACAACCCTATTATTATCAAGCTTTTTATTAAAATACATATATTTGTATATAATGTAGATTGTTCAAAAATGAGCGACAACCAAACATACAACCCATACGAAGCTGCAAGCGACAAAGATAGGGATTTGGATGAGAAAATAAGGCCGAAGGGAATAGATGAATTTACCGGACAGGAAAAGACCATAGCAAACCTCAAGGTTTTCATCCAGGCTGCGAAGATGCGCGGCGAATCCCTCGACCACGTGCTCTTTCACGGTCCTCCCGGTCTGGGAAAGACCACCCTTTCACATATAATAGCAAATGAGCTCGGGGTGAACATGAAGATAACCTCCGGTCCGGTACTTGCAAAACCCGGTGACCTTGCAGGTCTTCTCACCTCGCTCGAAAGCGGTGACGTACTGTTCATAGATGAAATACACAGGCTGCCTCCCGAGGTAGAGGAATACCTCTATTCCGCTATGGAGGACTTCGTCATCGACATTATGATAGACAAAGGTCCCGGAGCCCGATCCGTGCGTATTTCCCTTTCACCTTTCACGCTTGTGGGAGCTACTACCAGAAGTGGTCTCCTGACTTCTCCTCTGAGGGCCCGTTTCGGGATAAACTTCGCACTTGAGTATTACGATATCAAAGATATCGTTTCCATCATCAAGCGCAGCGCAAGGATATTGAACGTGGAAATAAACGATGATGCCGCAAGGGAGATAGGGCTTCGCAGCCGCGGAACCCCCCGTATAGCCAACTCCCTTCTCAAGAGGGTTAGGGATTTTGCCCAGGTCAAGGGAAACGGCACCATAGACCTTGATATCGCCAACTATGCCCTTGATGCCCTCAATATAGACAAGCGGGGACTGGATTCAATTGACAATAAGATACTTTACACCATAATAACAAAGTTCAAGGGCGGTCCTGTCGGAGCCGGCACCATCGCCACGGCAGTAGGTGAGGATCAGGGTACTATCGAAGAGGTCTATGAACCTTTCCTAATCAAGGAGGGCTTCATACAGCGGACTCCCCGCGGGCGCATAGCCACTGAATCGGCATACAGGCATCTCGGCCTTATGGGATTCCAGGCTGAAGATTCTTACGAAAATACTTTATTTCAATAATTTACAATCATTATGAAACGCATCGTTGCACTCGTTTCCTGTATAGGACTATCCATTGTGTCAGTGGCTTCCTATGCTTGTACTTCAGTTATCGTGTCATCAAAGGTCACAGGTACCGGCAAGCCTCTCATGATAAAGCAGAGGGACTGGTCGAAGCATGCACACAACAAGGCGGTTTACGTCGAGGGACCTGTGTACAACTTCATCTCGATCACTAATTCACACAATAACGGCCCTTCCACGGTAGGAGGTATAAACACCGAGGGATTCTGCATAATGAATACGGCTTCCAACAATTCCCCTGAAACCAAGCAGGATAATGCCTTCAGAAGCGGGACACTCATGTATTACGCCCTTGGAAGGTGCCGTAACACAAAGGATTTCGAGAATATGCTCGATACGCTTTCCCGCCCTCTTTATATAAAAGGAAACATAGGTATCATAGACGCTGACGGCGGAGCTGCCTATTACCAGTTCAAATACGGGAAATGGATAAAGAACGATGTCAACGACCTTGAGAAGAATCCTAAAGGTTATTATGTGATGACTAACTTCACCGAAGTGGCAAAAGATAAGGATATGAAGGGATATTACCGCTACCTTGAGGCTGATGCCGCCATGAAGGATGTGGATATGAAAACAATTACCGCACAGACTCTCATCGACAGGGTGGCGCGTTCGGTGTACAACATCCGCACCGGTATAGATTACAGGCGCGATTATGCCGCCCTCAAGGCTTCCGGAGTATTCAACGGGGTTGCGATAGACCAGGATATGATAATGCGCACTTCCACCGTGTCAGCCCTTGTGTTTGAAGGTGTAAAGAAGAATGAAAAACCTTCACACAGCATCATGTGGACCATTTTCGGCAATCCAGGATGTTCCGTTGCAATCCCTATGCTTGCAACCGGCAGGGATATAATCCCCGACTATATGAAACCCGGTGACAAGAAGACTACGCTGATGAACAGGATTTCCCGGAAAATCAGGAAAAAATTCCTCTATCCTTTTGAGAAAGAATCATTCTCTGCGAATGAATATATAATGATGGACAATCTCATCGAGGGAACGGAGGGACGCCCGGCGCTTCTTACCTGCTGTGAAAATGCTGAAAGGCGCATCAGGGAGGATTTCTATGCCATTTATGACAAATGGTGTTCAAAAAAGATGAAAGACGAAGAGTTTTACTCCAAATATGTAAGCACTTCCGCTTCTTTTATTAATTATTATAAGGAAGAATTCAAGTCCTATCTTGATTAATCACCGGAAAAGTGCTAAAATTGCAGGCAAATTGTGCTAATTCAATTTCATTAACAACTATATGTCTGACAAATTGATCTCAAAGATTCCCGACGGACCCCTGTCGGAAAAGTGGACCAAGAGAAAATCCGAAATCAGGCTCGTCAGCCCCAACAACAAGCGCAAGCTTGAGGTGATAGTGGTTGGTACCGGCCTTGGCGGAGCATCTGCAGCTGCCAGTCTCGGAGAACTCGGTTACAATGTCAAAGTGTTCTGTATCAGCGACTCTCCCCGCCGTGCGCACTCAATCGCCGCGCAGGGAGGTATAAATGCCGCCAAGAATTATCAGAACGACAATGATTCAATCTACCGTCTTTTCTATGACACTATCAAGGGTGGTGACTACCGTTCCCGTGAGGCAAACGTATATCGTCTTGCCGAAGTGAGCGCCAATATCATCGACCAGTGCGTAGCGCAGGGTATTCCCTTTGCGAGGGATTACGGCGGATATCTTGCCAACCGTTCTTTCGGCGGCGTGCAGGTGAGCCGTACCTTCTATGCCAGGGGACAAACCGGGCAGCAGCTCCTTCTTGGCGCATATGCTTCACTCAACAAGGAAATAGCGGCAGGTACCGTCAAGAGCTATCCCCGTCATGAGATGCTCGACCTCGTCATCATCAACGGTGAGGCCAAGGGTATAATTGCCCGCAACCTCGTAACCGGTGAAATCGAGAGGTTCGGTGCACATGCGGTTGTCATTGCCACAGGAGGTTATGGAAATACATATTTCCTTTCCACCAACGCAATGAACAGCAATGGATCTGCAGCTTGGCAGTGCTATAAGAAAGGTGCTTTCTTCGCAAATCCCTGCTTCGCGCAGATACACCCTACCTGTATCCCGGTTCACGGTGACCAGCAGTGTAAACTCACCCTTATGTCCGAGTCACTCCGCAATGACGGACGTATCTGGGTGCCCAAGAAGAAAGAGGATGTGGAGAAACTCCGCAAGCATGAGATAAAGGCTTCACAGATTCCCGAAGAGGACAGGGATTACTATCTCGAGCGCAGGTATCCTGCTTTCGGAAACCTCGTACCGCGTGACGTGGCCTCAAGGGCTGCCAAGGAGCGCTGCGATGCCGGATTCGGCGTGAACGAGACCGGTCTTGCAGTTTTCCTTGATTTTGCAGACGCCATAAAGAGGCTCGGTCACCAGAGGGTGGCGGAGCGCTACGGAAACCTCTTCGACATGTATGAGAAGATCACCGCCACTTCCCCTTGGGAGGAGCCTATGATGATCTATCCCGCCATCCATTACACCATGGGTGGTATCTGGGTTGACTACGACCTTCAGACAACCATTCCCGGCCTGTATGCTATCGGTGAGGCCAACTTCTCCGACCATGGAGGAAACCGTCTCGGTGCATCCGCCCTCATGCAGGGTCTGGCTGACGGCTATTTCGTACTGCCCGTAACTATCGGCGACTATCTGTCCCACAAGTTCGCGGAGCCCAAGACCGATACTTCCGCTCCCGAGTTCGACGAAGCTGAAAAGGCAGTCAAGGACAAGATAGCCAGGCTCTTCGCAATAAAGGGCAAGCAGACTGTGGATTCCATGCACAAGAAACTCGGCCACATCATGTGGGAGTATGTCGGCATGGCACGCAACGAGGAAGGCCTCAAGAAAGCCATAGTGGAAATCCAGGCTCTCAAGAAGGAATTCTGGGAGGATGTATGTGTTCCCGGCAATCCCGATGAATTCAACCAGGAGCTTGAAAAAGCCCTCCGTCTGGCCGATTTCCTTGAGATCGGTGAACTGATGGCACGTGACGCCCTCAACCGCAATGAGTCCTGCGGAGGTCATTTCCGTATAGAAAGCCAGACCCCCGAAGGAGAGGCAAAACGTGATGACGAGAACTATATGTATGTGGCCGCTTGGGAATACAAGGGTGATGGCGTAGAGCCTGAACTCCACAAGGAACCGCTTAAATATGAGTTCATAAAGGTTGCCACCAGAAACTATAAAGACTGACGAGTTATGGATTTCAATCTTAAAATATGGCGGCAGAAGAACGCCAAAGCAAAAGGTCATTTCGAAACCTATCATATCTCCGGAATCGAGGAGGATGCTTCCTTCCTTGAGATGCTGGATATTCTGAACGAGCAGCTCATCCGCGAGGGTAACGACCCTGTTGCCGTGGAAAAGGGTTGCAAAAGCAGCGGTCCGGTATCTTTCGACCACGACTGCCGTGAGGGTATCTGCGGAGCTTGTTCACTGTACATTGACGGCCGCGCCCACGGTCCGGACGACCATGTGACTACGTGTCAGCTCTTTATGCGTCATTTCAAGGATGGCGCCACTATCACTGTCGAGCCTTGGCGCAGCGGCGGTTTCCCCATCATCAAGGACCTTGTGGTCGACCGCGGAGCGTTTGACAAGATTCTCCAGGCAGGTGGATTCATCACTGTCCGTACCGGAGCCGCACAGGATGCAAACAACATCCTCATTTCGCACGACAATGCCGAGAAGAGCATGGATGCTGCAGCATGTGTAGGATGCGGTGCCTGCGTGGCTACCTGCAAGAACGGATCCGCGATGCTGTTCGTCGGAGCAAGGGTAAGTTCACTTGCACTTCTTCCCCAGGGCCGTCCCGAAGCCGCAAGGCGCGCAAGGGCCATGGTAGCCAAGATGGACGAACTCGGTTTCGGAAACTGCACCAATACCCGTGCCTGCGAGATGGAGTGCCCGAAGGGTATCTCAGTCGATCACATAGCCCGTCTCAACAGGGAATTCCTGAAGGCTAAGTTCAGTGAGTAAGGGTTTTAAATTATCTTTAGGTGCAGTTTGTTTTTACAGACTGCACCTTTTTGGTTTATAATTAAGTAGTTCATCCATGAAAAGAGGTAGCGTCCCAATTTGTGTGTCTGGGGCCTGGTCTGCAATTTAAAGAACGCT
>ERZ842401.3765-NODE-3765-length-18471-cov-4.527748_pt1 | contig 18471 bp, 18 predicted proteins | sample MGYA00521270_ERZ842401 | MGnify/ENA primary metagenome ERZ842401 (study PRJEB31892, sample SAMEA3878208) | bioreactor metagenome | biome: Moose rumen | place: Sweden | collected 2011-10 | study: EMG produced TPA metagenomics assembly of the PRJEB12797 data set... | reverse complement strand
AAGAGCGGTTTCCCCCGGAAAAACTTATCCTTTCACTGCGCCCATGGTGATGCCGCGGGTGAAGAATTTCTGGAACAAAAGGAAAATAATGATGATGGGGATGGAGCCCAGGGCCGCGCCGGCCATGATGAGGCCGAAATCGTTGCTCAGCTCGCTTTGCAGCTTGGCGATGCCCAGGGAAATGGTGAGCACGTCGGTATCGTTCAGCATGATCAATTGCAGGAAATAATCGTTCCAGGCCGTGATGAAAGTAAAGATGGCTAGCGCGCCGATACCGGGCTTGATGATGGGCAGCACGATTTCAATGAACGTGCGGGCTTCCCCGGCCCCATCGATGCGGGCAGCCTCCAGCAGGGATTCCGGAATGGTTTCGGAAAACTGCTTCATCAGGAACACGCCGAAGGGCCAGCCTACGGTGGGCAGGATGACGGCCCAGAGGGTGTTATGAAGCTTTAAGAACGCCATTTCCTTCAGCAGGGGGATCAGAATGACCTGCTTGGGCAGGGCCATAGCGCACACGAAGATGGAGAAAACGATGGTGCGCCCCGCAAATTTCTTTTTCGCCAGGGCGTAGCCGCCCATGGAGGCGCACACGCAGGTGAGGATCATGCTCATGGCGCAGAGGAACACCGTGTTGCCGAGCCACCGGAAGGAGGGCCGGGCGAACAGACGGACATAGTTGTCGGTGGTGGGCTCCAGGGGGAACCACACGGGCACCTTGGCAATCACGTCCTGGGCGTTCTTGAAGGAGCCGGTAATGATCCAGTACAGCGGGAAAATAAACAGGATCGCAATGATGATCAGCACCACCAGCGCGGCGATCTCATAAGCCGTGATCTGGTGCACGCTGTGGTCGCCGCCGGTGTTTTCCTGGCGGCGCTTCATGCGCTTTTGAATGGCCGCAATATTGTCGCTCATGTTCCGCTCCTCCTTTCTCAGCCGTTATCGGTTTTGGCCACCTTGAACTGCAGGGCGCTGAAGGCGGCGATGATCAGGGCCAGGATGATGCCCATGGCGCTGCCGTAGCCGTAATTCTGCAGCTTGAAGGCATTGTAGTAAATGTAGTACATGATGGTTTCGGTGGCGTGATTGGGGCCGCCGGAGGTGAGCAGCTGGATCAGCGCGAAGCACTGGAAGCTGTTAATGGTGGTGATCACCAGGATATACAGGGTGGTGGGCATGATCTGGGGCCATTTGATGCGCCAGAAGGTTTGCAGGTTGGTGGCCCCGTCCACGCTGGCCGCTTCCACCAGGGACTGATCCACGTTGTTGAGGGCGCTGACATACAGCACGATGGGCTGGCCCACGGAGGTGGTGAGCAGGATAGTGATGATGCAGCCCAGGGCGGTGCTGGCGTCGCCCAGCCAGTTCATGTTCCGGCTGATGAGCCCCAGGTTCATGCACAGATAGTTCAGCACGCCGTAATACCGGTTGAAAATCCATTTCCATACCACGGTAACGGCCACGGAACCGGTGACCACCGGCAGGTAGAACACGCAGCGGAAAAAGGACGTGGTGCGGTCATGCAGCTTGGAAATGATGGAGGCGGCCCACAGGGAGAAAAAGCAGGTGACGGGCACGCTGATGAGCACCAGGATGATGGTGTTCCACAGGGCTTTACCGAAAATGGGGTCCTGGAGCATGCGCCGGTAATTGCCCAGGCCGGCAAAGCTGAAGCTGGTCATGGTGTAATCGGTGAAGCTGTATACCAGGCACATGACCATGGGAAAAATCACGAATCCCAGGAAAAACAGCAGGCTTGGCGCCATGAACAGATACCCGGCGATGTTTTCCCGCCGACGGGACTGCTTCATGGCCGCGCTCTGCCGGGATCGGATGGCAGCGGTTTTCTGCATGGAATTATCTCCTTTCGGAAGTAAGCGCCCCCACCCCGCGAGGGAATGGGGGCGCAAACCCGATTGATGATGCTGTGGTAAGAAATTACTTGTTGGCGTTCGCCGCATAGGCCGCTACTTCAGTGGCCACATCGCCGCCCGCGAAGATGCGCTGCAGCAGGTTCCACCATTCGGTGCGCTGCGCGGCCCAGTTGGGAGTGACCTGATAGTAGTCGCCCAGGAAAGGCATGAAGATGGCATATTCGCCGTTTTCTTCCTTATCGGTGCCCGCGTACACATCGCCCAGGGAGGCGCGGGTGGGGAAGAAGCCGGAAGCGTAAACGCTGGCAGCGGCCTGAGAAGGATCGTCGCAGACGAACTTCACAAACGTCTTGGCCGCTTCGGCCTTGGCTTCGTTGCCGTTGTCAAACAGGCCGAAGCCCCAGATGCCGCCCTGCAGCTCGGGCACGCCGTCGTCAGAGGGGAAGGCCATGGGGAACACCTTCACGTCGTCCGCCAGGCTGGCCTTGTTGGACACGGCCGCGGAAGCGTTCCAGCAGAAGCCGATGGACAGGGTGCTGTTGCAGAACAGGGCGATTTCATCGCCGGCCACGATGCCGGGGTCGGCATCCAGCTTGCCTTCGTTGACCAGGTTCTGCAGCAGGGTCAGGGCCTTGATGTTTTCTTCGCTGTCCATGGTGTAGGCGGTATGGTCGGCATTGGTGAACTGGCCGGAGTACAGGTTGGTCACCAGCGCGCGGGTGCCCTGGTCGCCGCCCTGGCCGCCGCAGTACACAACGGCAGTGGGCTGATAGCCCGCGGCGTTCAGCGCGTCAAGGGCGTTCAGGAAGCCTTCGGTGGTCCAGGTATGGGATTCTTCGTCCAGATACTGGAGCGCGCCGGCCGCTTCAAAGTCGTTGTAATTGATGACCATGCAGTGGGTGGTCATGCACAGGGGATATTCATAATAAACGCCTTCGCCGTTCTTGCAGGCCGCTTCCACGGCAGGGCTGGCGGCGATAATGTCCGCCTTCACGGCGTCGTCCCACAGATCGGAGATGTCCAGCATTTTGCCGGCGGCGCCCCAGTTGGCAACCAGGCGTTCGGGGCCTTCCATCACGATATCGGGCGTGGTCTTGGCTTCGATGGCGGTGGTCACCTGGTCGTCGCCGGAGGCATAGTCCAGATACTGAACCTTCACCTTGATTTCGGGATGTACGGCGTTGAAGTTGGCAATGATCTGGTTCACGGTTTCTTCATTGCCCCAGCTGCCGATGGGATAGGTCCACAGGGTGATTTCCACGTCTTCCGCCACGGCGAAGGCGGGGATCATCAGCATCAGGCACAGGAGTAGAGCGAACAGCTTCTTCATGGGGGGTTCCTCCTTTTTCATGGTTTTTCCGTTTTTCTTTGTCGTTCTGTTCAGCCCGCCCAATCGGGGGCCTTGTTGCCATAAATGTACTACAAAGTTTTCCGTATGTCAATAGCTATTTTAAAATAAATTTCTGATCGGTCAAAATTTTTCCCAAATTTCACTTTTTATTGACAAGCAGGAAAGTTTTGATATATAATGTATTTGCAAAACATCCTACAAATCGTGCTCCCATTCAGAAAGGGGGTCCCGCCGTGGCAGAGGCAGGCAAAAATGAAAAGCTGTATATTCAGGCGTTTCGGGAAATCCGCAGCTATATCATGAAAAACAAGCTGGGCCCCGGGGATCTGCTGCCCACGGAGCAGCAGATGTGCGCCCATCTGGGGGTCAGCCGCAATGTGCTCCGGGAGGCCATCAAAAGCATGGAAATGATGGGTATGGTGCGGGCCTGTCCGGGCCGGGGCACGGAGGTGCAGGAATTCAGCCTGGACTTTATTTTTCAGAACGTGCTGTTTTTCCGCATGGACGGCCAGGAAAAACCGGTGCGCGAAATGTTTTCCATTCGCCGGGCGCTGGAATTGAGCTTCATGCGGGAGGCCTTTTTATCCATCACCAAAGAAGACATCGCCCAAATGCGCCGCTGCGCCACGGAAATCCGCAGCCGGTGGGAGCAGGGCGAAATGTTTGAGGAGGCGGACCGGGCCTTCCATATGGCCCTGTTCCGGGCGCTGAACAATTCCGTGCTCAATTCCATGCTGGAAGCCATCTGGGCAGCGGACAGCGGCTTTCAGCTGGAAGCAAAGCTGCCCCACTTGGCCAGCACCGTGGTGAAGCACGAAAAAATCGTGGACGCCCTGGAGCAGTACGATTACCAGGCCTTCGCCCTGGCCATGCTGGCCCACTATTCCTCCGGGAAATACACGAGATCGGATTCTTACGAGGAATTCTAAGGGAGCAGCATTCAGACACAAACGAGAAAACAGGCGGCTGGGAAAAATTTCAGCTTCGCTTGCCTGAATCGGCCTTCATAAAAAAGAAAGGAAGAGAAAAGTATGTGGATCGATCAATTACCGGAAAAAGGACAAAAATTCGCTTTCAACTACGAGCAGCTGGGAAAGAACTTCGCGGCGGCAATCCGATTCATGGAAACGGCGGATTTTGACGCCCTGCCCCTGGGTCGCACGAACATTGACGGGGATCATTTGTATGTGCTCCTGCAGGAATACACTCAGAAAGCAAAGGAGCCCGCGTACGAGGTCCATGACCGGTACGCGGACATTCAGCTGGTGCTTTCCGGCAGCGAGCGCTTCCGCTGGGGCCTGGGCACGGCGGGCCCCCTGGACCCTGAAAAGGACAAGCGGGACGCCCAGGTGGACGGCCCGTACACAGAATTCACGCTGCAAAAGAATCAGTTTGTGATATTCCTGCCCGGCGAGCCCCATGCTCCCGGCCTGCCGGAAAAGGAGGAAGCCTTCTGCCGCAAAGCCGTGTTCAAGGTACTGGTCCATGAATGATACGCTCTGGCGGGACACCGTCTTTCACATCGTATGCGTGGCGGGCCAATCCAACGCCGTGGGCTTTGATGAATCCCCCGCCAATTTCCGCCCGGAGGACGCTCCCGCCCGTATTTTCCAATTGGGCTATTGGGGAGAGGACAATTTGAAGCCCCGCCCCCTTCTTCCCTGCGCCCAAAATTTTCAGGATATGCGGCCCTACGGCCATCCGGACAGCACGCTGGCCGGCGCCAAAGGCGTCCATCTGCCCTTGGCGCGGCGGCTGCTGCCCCTGATTCCGTCGGGGGACGCGCTGCTGATCCTGCCCTGTGCCTACGGCGGCACGGGCTTTACCGTAAACGAAATCGGGCCCTATGACGATCAGGCGCTGCGCCCGGCCTCCGGGGCCTGGCGCTGGGGCGTTTCCTCTAATTATTACCGCGCCCTGCGGGACCGGATCGCCTGGGTGCTGGATCAAAACCCGGAAAACCGCTTTTTCCGAATGGTCTGGTGCCAGGGAGAGCACGACAAGGACGCGCCGGACGCGCAAATCGCCGCCTTTGACGAAATGACAGCGGACTTTTTCTCCTTCTTTTCCGCGCGCTATCCGGGGCGGGTGCTGTTGGGGGATTGGAACCGGAGCGTCTGGTTCAATTACGAAACCACGGCCTATTGGTATCAGTTTCCAGGCTGCCGGCGCATATGGTCGCATTACCGCGCCTGGAGCCCGGATACCTACGTTCCCATCCCCCGGGATACCGACACCAACGCCGTGGGCGGCACCGGCCTGACCGCCCGCGTCCGGGAGGCCCATTTCGGCAACGGCGCTTTTGAAACGGTCGTCGCCCCCGCGGTAGCGGCCTGTATCGTGAAAAACATTCCCGCTGATTCAAAAATTTGATTCTCTGGGGGAAACCACTCTTTGGAGCCCAAAGAGCGGTTTCCCCCAGACCCCTTTCCGAGAAAGGCAAGAGGGAGAATAAATCATGTATTTTCTAACTGTATCATGTCTGCTATTTATTCATGTATAAGGAAACGCAAAACAGATTTTCATCAGGAGAAGGGCTTCGGCTTTTCTTCTTTTTTGTATTCCATATTCAAAATATTGCAGGGAATACAGCCAATGAGAATAAAAAGGAAGAAGAACCGCATAAAATATATAAATTGGTATTGATTTTTCCGCAGAAAACAGGTAAAATGTCAATAAATGAACAAAAACAAGGAGGTGCTCCCCGTTGAATTACGCGGAAGAATCCCTGCGCCTGCACGGCGAATGGCAAGGCAAAATTGAAGTGGTATCCCGGGTCCCCGTGAAGAACAAGGAAGACCTGTCGCTGGCATACACCCCCGGCGTGGCTCAGCCCTGCCTGGAAATTCAGAAGGACTACGATAAATCCTTCACCCTCACCCGCCGCCACAACCTGGTGGCCGTGGTCACCGACGGCACGGCGGTGCTGGGCCTGGGTGACATCGGCCCCGAAGCCGGCATGCCCGTCATGGAGGGCAAATGCGCCCTGTTCAAGGCCTTCGGCGACGTGGACGCGTTCCCCATCTGCGTGCGCAGCAAGGATGTGGACGAGATCGTTCGCACCGTGTACCTGATTTCCGGCTCCTTCGGCGGCATCAACTTAGAGGATATCGCCGCCCCCCGGTGCTTTGAGATCGAAAAGAAGCTGAAGGAAATCTGCGATATCCCCGTGTTCCATGACGACCAGCACGGCACCGCCGTTGTCGTCGGCGCGGCGCTGATCAACGCCCTGCGCGTGGTGAAAAAGGATATCGGCGAAGCGAAAGTGGTCATCAACGGCGCGGGCAGCGCGGGCATTGCCATCGGCCGCCATTTGATGAACCTGGGCGTGAAGCATCTTAAGATGGTGGATCGCTTCGGCATCCTGTGCGAGGGCGAGCAGATGAACCCCGCTCAGGAAGAAATGGCGAAGATCACCAACCCCGAAAAGTTCTCCGGAAAGCTGGCCGACGCCATGAAGGGCGCGGATGTGTTCATCGGCGTCAGCGCGCCGCATATCGTGAGCAAGGAAATGGTGCAGTCCATGGCTAAGGACCCCATCGTGTTCCCCATGGCCAACCCCACCCCCGAAATTGAGCCCGACGAAGCCAAGGAAGCGGGCGCCGCCGTGGTGGGCACCGGCCGCAGCGACCATCCCAACCAGATCAACAACGTCCTGGCCTTTCCCGGGCTGTTCCGGGGGGCCCTGGACGTGCGGGCCCGGGACATCAACGAGGCCATGAAGCAAGCCGCCAGCCATGCCCTGGCGGACCTGGTCAGCCCGGAGGAGCTCTCCGCGGACTACATCCTGCCCCTGGCCTTTGACAAGCGGGTGGGCCCTGCCGTAGCCGCCGCGGTGGCTCAGGCCGCCCGGGACAGCGGCGTCGCCCGGCTGTAAGCACAAAACAGAAAGCACCCCCGGGAGCCGAAGGGCTTCCGAGGGTGTTTTTGCGTGGCTGTAACGCTGCGTCAGCTTTTGCGGCGGTCCAGCTTCTTGGAGAGCACGTTCCCCACCGCCTGGAAGATCTGCATGAGGACCACCATGATGACCACGGTGACGATCATCACCGAATACTCGTAGCGGTAGTAGCCGTAGCGGATGGCAATATCTCCCAGACCGCCGCCGCCCACCACGCCGGCCATGGCCGTGTAGCCGAAGATGGTCCCCAGGGCGATGGTGACCCCCACCAGCAGAGAGGTGCGGGCCTCCCCCAGCAGCACCCGGGTGATAATGTGCCAGTGACCCGCTCCCATGCTCTGGGCGGCTTCAATGACCCCATGGTCCACCTCTTTCAGGGAGCTCTCCACCAGCCGGGCGATAAAGGGGAAGGCCGCGATGGTCAGGGGCGGGATGATGCCTCGGGGGCCGTAGCTCTGGCCCACCAGGGCCCGGGTAGCGGGGATCAGCAGGATGATCAGGATAAGGAAGGGGATGCTGCGCAGGATGTTCACCAGAAAATCCAGCACCCGGTAGAGGGCCGGGCGGGGAGCGATGCCGTTTTTGTCGCTGACGGTAAGCAGCACCCCCAAGGGCAGGCCGATGACGTACCCCAGGGCCGTGGTGGCGAACACCATGATCAAGGTGTCCCGGGTGCCCTCCAGCAGCAGCTGGACCAGTTCCCAGCTAAATTCCATGGTCGTCTCCCTCCTCCTGGTTGAGCTCGTCCAGCAGCTGTTCCCGCTGCCGCACGGTGAGCAGCCGCCGGGCCGCCTTGGTCTTCGGGTGGGCGAAGACCTCCTCCACCGGGCCCAGCTCCGCCACGGTGCCGTGGTCCAGCACCGCCACCCGGTGGCAGAGCTGCTCCACCACCCGCATCTCGTGGGTGATGACCACGATGGTGATGCCCAGCTCCCGGTTGATCCTGGCCAGCAGGTCCAGGATGGTCTGGGTGGTCTGGGGATCCAGGGCGCTGGTGGCCTCGTCGCACAGGATGATCTTGGGGTCCCCGGCCAGCACCCGGGCGATGGCCACCCGCTGCTGCTGGCCCCCGGAGAGCTGGGCCGGGTAGGCCTTGGCCTTGTCCGCCAGGCCCACGGTCTCCAGGAAGGGCAGGGCCTTTTGCCGGGCCTCCTTCTTCTTCATCCCGGCGATCTCCAGAGGGAAGCAGACGTTATCCAGCACGCTGCGCTGCATCAGCAGCTGAAAGCCCTGGAAGATCACACCGATCTCCCGGCGCTGGCGCTGGAGCTCTTTGGGAGAGAGGGCGGTCATCTCTTTCCCGTCGATGACCACCGAGCCGGCGTCCGGCCGTTCCAACAGGTTCATGCAGCGCACCAGAGTGCTCTTCCCCGCCCCGGAGAGGCCGATGACCCCGAAGATCTCCCCCTGCTCGATACAGAAGCTCACGTCCTCCACGGCGTGGACCTGCTCCTGCTTGGTGGAAAAGGTCTTCTTCAAATGCTCCACCCGGATCATTTCCACGGTCGTTCCCCCTTTCAAGGCAATAAGCCCGCAAACCTGCGAGCTTATTGTCCTATTCTTCTCAGGATCCGAAAGATGCCTGGCGCTTATCCCTCAAAGGGGATGACGGCGCCGTTGTACTTTTGGGTGATGAAGTCCTGGATGGCCTGGCTCTTCAGCACGCTGACCAGGGCTTGGATGGCCTCGCTGTTCTCGTTGCCTTCCTTCACGGCGATGACGTTCACGTAGGTCTTGGCAGCTTCGGAGTCCGAGGCCTCATAGGCGATGGAATCCGCGGCGGTGAGACCGGCCTCCAGGGCGTAGTTCCCGTTGAGGACCACGAAAGCTACCTCGTCCTTCACCCGGGCCACCTGGGCGGCCTCCAGCTCCTGGATCTTCAGGTTCAGGGGGTTCTCCACGATGTCGATGACCGTGGCGGTGAGCCCGGCGCCTTCCTTGATCTTGATCAGCCCCTGGGCCTCCAGCAGCAGGAGGGCCCGGGCCTCGTTGGTGGTGTCGTTGGGCACGGCGATGGTGTCCCCGTCGGCCAGGTCGTCAAAGCTGGCGCGAGTGCCCTTGTAGACGCCCAGAGGCTCGTAGTGGATGCCACCGGCATTCACCAGGTGGGTACCCTGGGTCTCGTTGAAATCATTTAGGTAGGGGATATGCTGGAAGTAGTTGGCGTCGAACTGGCCGCTCTCCACCACCAGGTTGGGCTGGACGTAGTCCTCGAACTCCGTCACCTGCAGGTCCCAGCCCTGGTCGGCCAGCACCTTGGCGGCCTCGGCCAGGATCTCCGCGTGGGGCGTGATGCTGGCGGCCACGGTGATGGTGCCCTTGCTCTGGGCTACCTTGGCAGCCGTAGAGGCCGCGGCAACCACGCCGCCCTCCACCACCAGGCTGTCCTCATAGTCCAGGCCGTAGGTGTCTACCAGGGTCTCCTCGTAGTCCTTGTGGAAGAAGTTCTCCTCCCCCAGGGCCTTGATCTCGTCGTTGATCCAGTTCAGCAGGGTGGTGTTCCCCTTGCTCACGGCAGGAGCGATGGTATCCTGGCTGCCCAGGCTGGGGATGCCCACGGTGTAGCCGCTGTTCTGCAGGGCAAAGGCGATGACCTCGGTGTTATCGTTGGCCCAGGCGGCGGCGTTGCCGTTCTCCAGGGCGTTCTTGGCGTTGGCGTAGGTGTCGTACTTCTGCAGGGTGATCTCGGGGTTGTTCTGCTCCAGGTAGGTCTCAGCGGTGGTGCCGGAGATGACGATGACCTGGTCGTTCGCGGTGAGCTCGCTCAGGTCGGTGATGACCCGGCTGTCAGGCGAGACCACGCCCAGGTCCACATTCATGTAGGGCAGGGCGAAGTCCACCTTTTCCGCCCGCTCGGCGGTGACGGTGAAGTTGGCCAGGATGATGTCCACCTTGCCGGTCTCCAGGTACTCCACCCGGTTGGCGGCCTCGGTGGAGACGTAGTTGATCTCCACCCCCAGGTCCTTGCCGATGCGGTTGCCGAAGTACACGTCATAGCCCTGGTAGTCCCCGTTCTCGTCCACGTAGCCGAAGGGGTTCTTGTCGGAGAAGACGCCGATATTCACGGTGCCGGAGGCCTTGATCTCCTCCAGGGTGCGGTAGACCACGTCGCTGGCGGAGGCGGTCTCCGAAGAGGCGGAAGAGCTGCCGGCGGAGGCGGCGGAGCTGGCGGTGTTATTGCCGCAGGCCGCTAGAGACAGGACCAAAAGCAGGGCCAGGAACAGAGCGGTGAGTTTCGTTGTGCGTTTCATGGTGAGGATCTCCTTTCAAGTTGCGATTCTGGGGTCGGTCTCAAAGTGCTTTTCTTCTTTTTCTATATTCCATCCGTCACTTGCTGACGGTCTCGAACGTAAAGGTCTGCAGGAACCGGGCGGCCCGCTCCGTTTGGGGGGCGGTGAAGAACTGCTCCGGAGGAGCTTCCTCCACGATCTTCCCGCCATCCAGGAAGATCACCCGGTCGGCGATGGCTCGGGCGAAGCTCATTTCGTGGGTGACGATGAGCATGGTCCTGCCCTGCCGGGCCAGGTCCAGGATCACGTCCAGCACCTCCCGGACCATCTCCGGGTCCAGGGCGGCGGTGACCTCGTCAAAGAGGAGCAGCTCCGGGTGCATGGCCAGGGCCCGCACGATAGCCACCCGCTGCTTCTGTCCCCCGGAGAGCTCCCGGGGACGGCTGGCGGCCTTTTCCGCCAGGCCTACCCGCTCCAGCAGAGCCCGGGCCTCGGCTTCGACCTCCTCCCGGGGGCGCCGCTGCACCTTCCGGGGGGCCAGGGTGATGTTCTCCAGCACCGAGAGGTGAGGGAACAGGTCGTAGCTCTGGAACACCATGCCGATCTTCTGGCGCAGGGCGGTGATGCTTTTGGCGGCGGGGTCTACCCGCTCCCCGGCCACCCGGATCTCCCCGGCCTGGATGGGCTCCAGGCCGTTGATGCAGCGCAGCAAAGTGCTTTTGCCGCAGCCGCTGGGTCCCACGATGACCACTACCTCCCCCGGCCGGACTTCCAGATCGAGCCCGTCCAGCACGGTGTTGGCGCCGTAGCTCTTGTGCAGATCAGATACGGTGAGCAGGGGCTCGGCCATTCAGGACCACCTCTTTTCCAGGTGACGGGCCAGCAGGCTGATGGGCCAGCAGGCCAGAAAATACAGCAGGAACACGGTCAGGTACACCCCGAAGGCGGCGTTGGGGCTGCTCATGCGGTTGGCCTCGATGATCTGCTGGGCCACCTTGAGCACCTCCACCACCCCGATCATCAGCACCAGGCTGGTGGTCTTGATCATCCGGGTGATCAGGTTGATGGCCAGGGGGATCAGCCGCCGCACTGCCTGGGGCAGGATGATGTACCGGGTGGTCTGGGCCTTGGTCAGCCCCAGAGCCGCGGCGCTCTCCGTCTGGTGGCGGGGGATGGACTGCAGCGCTCCCCGGACCAGGTCGCTCATTTCGGCGGTGCCCCACAGGGTGAAGACGATCCAGGAGGCGGTCTCTCCGGAGAGGTCCCAGCCGAAGGCCCGGGTGGTGCCGAAGAACACCAGGAACAGCAGCACCAGCTGGGGCATGATGCGCACGATCTCCAGGTACACCCGGAGCACGGCCTTGAGGAAGGGATTCTTCCCGGCCATGAGGGCCCCCAGCAAGATGCCGAGAGGGATGCTCACCGCCACCGCCAGCAGGCTGATCTGCAGGGCCGTACCCAGCCCTCCCAGGAGGCGGACCATGTTCTTGCCCTTGAGCAGGACGTCAAGCCCCAGGTCCGGCATAGCGCAGCCTCCTTTCCAGAAAACTGCCCAGCAGGGACACCGGCAGCAGGATCAGCAGGTAGAACACCACCAGCAAAAACAGGCTCTCGGTGGTCTTATAGTACAGGCCGATCAGATCCTTGGCGGTGAACATCAGGTCCATCAGGCTCACGGCGCTGAACACGCTGGTCTCCTTCAGCAGGAAGATCACGTTGGCCACGAAGGCCGGCATGCTCACGGCCGCCGCCTGGGGCAGCACGATGTGCCCCATGGTCTGGGCCCGGGAGAAGCCCAGGCTCAGGGCGCTCTCCCGCTGGATATCCGGCACGGCCTCCAGGCCGCTGCGGAAGGCCTCCGCCATGTAGCTGCCGCCCAGAAAGGCCAGGCCCGCCACCCCGCAGGCGGCGGGGTCGGTCCTGATGCCGATCTTCGGCAGGCCGTAATAGATGAAAAACAGCTGGATCAGTAAGGGCGTGTTGCGGCTGAGCTCGATATACACCGCGGCGAGCTGCCGCAGCAGAGGCACTTTCCAGTACTGGGCCACCGCGCACAGCAGGCCGATGACGATGGCCAGCCCGATGCCCAGCACCCCCAGCCGCAGGGTGAGCCAGGCGGCCTCCTGAAACAGGGGCAGGTACTCTACGATGGCGTTCCAGTCCAAGCTGCCCACCCCTTTTGGTCAAAGCTAGAAGAGATACTCCACAACGGACCCGTCTCTGCCGTACAAAAAAAGCCCGGCGGCTTTCGGAAGCTCCCGGGCAACTGACGATGCGGGACAGCTCAAACCGTCCCCTGTGGCACACGACGACATCGCCGAATGCGCCCCGTCATGGTCCATGCCCGGGAGTATTGCATTCGACACCACATCATGGTGTTCTTCCCAAAACCGGGTGCAGCCATCCGAGACGCCTCCTTTGCGTGTGTTCAGATCCGTTGTGGGGATTATAACCCTATCAACCTACTATGTCAATAGGTTTATTGGATGTTTCTCCAAATACACAAAGGACGCCCCTCTCGGTGGATATCTTTTAGTGCTTCTTCAAAAAAGCCCGGGAACAGAAAACACCGCCCCCAAAAGGGCGGTGCCTGGCGTTATCCGTCTGGCTCGCTTTGCTGCAGGAGCTCCTCGGCGGCCTGCCGCTTGGAGATCCTTCCCTCCATGGCGCGCCGCTCCAGCCAGCGGTGGGCCTCCGGCTCGGTCATGCCCTGCCGCTGGATCAGCACCCACTTGGCCCGATTGATCAAGCGCAGCTCCTGCACCTTTTCCTCCACACTGGTCTGCTTCTTCGCCGCCTGGCGCATCCGCTCCCGCATGGCGCAGAGCACCCGCAGGCTCTGGGAGAGCATGGCCTCATTGGTGGGCTTGTGCAGGGTGACCACCCCATACTGCACCGCCTGCTCATGGATCTCCTCGGCCAGCTCCCGGCGCACCAGGAGGAGCACCCCCGAGGGGGTGCTCCCGCACACGTCCTCGGCCAGCTCCAGGCCGAAGTCGTCCGGCAGGGGCGCGTTGATCAGCACCAGGTCGAATTCCCCGTCCAGCAGGGTCTGCCGGGCGGCGGAGACGCTTTTCACCACGGTCACCGGCCAATACTGGCTCACCGGGAGGAGCCCCAGCAGGGCCTGATCGAATTTATCCGACGCCGACACCAGCAGCACGCTGTAGGTGCTGGGCTGAAAGACCACGAGGCTCACCCCCTTTCGTCAGATTCCGGCAGGATCACAGCGCCTGCAGCAGCCCCAGCAGCAGGGCGTAGGGGTCCTGCTCCCCGCCCTTGTACTGCGCCGTTTGAATGATCTCCTCCCCCCGCCGCAGGGTCAGGGTGAAGCGGCTATCCGAGAAGCCGGCGCACAGGCCGTTCTGCACGGCGATGGTGCGCACCAGGTCCCGGAAGAGCACCAGGTGGTCCGCCGCAGAGACCGGATCGGCCGGGGCGTACTGGATCAGGTTGCGCCCCGGCCCCGCCCCGTGGTGAGAGCGGGTGGGCTGGATGCCCATCTGCTCCAGGGTCAGGCAGACGGCCCGGCGCACGTTCTCCCCCTTGTCAGCGGGGGCCACGTCCAGCCAACCGCCCTGGTCCAGCAGCTCGCCGGTGGCCTCCCCCTGCTCGTCCAGCTTGTACAGGGTGAAGTCCAAAGTCGTTTCCACGGTGTAGCCGCCCGCTGCCGCCAGCTCTCCCAGGGCGCGGCGGCGGTCCTCAGGGTACGGGGTCCCGTCCGGGAGGAGCAGCTCACAGAACAGATGCACCACCCGGCCGTGCTGGGGCCGCCAGGGCATCTGGGTCAGGGTGGCGGGGTCCGGGCGCAGCAGCAGTGTCGGCTGACCCTCAAAGCCCTCCAGCCCGGAGACGTCCACCGCCACCCCCTGCCGGAAGGCTTCCTCCAGGCTGGCAGGCATCACGGCCAGGTTCTTCTGCCGGCCTCTGCCGTCACAGAAGGCCAGCCGGATGAACTTCACGTCCTCGCTCTCCACGTACTGCAAAACGTCCTCTACGGTATATTTCATCCTTCCATCTCCTATCGCCGGGCGTCCGGCGGCTAATTGGCCACATACATCTGGCGGTACGGGTTTTTGCTGTCCGGAGTCACCAAGGTGAAGGGGTGCTCCAGCACCTGGGCCGGGTCCTTCCCGAACAGCCGGCAAAACTGCTCCACCAGCCCCCGGATCTGGGCCAGGTCCTCTTCCCCCGCCGGCCGGGCGTGGACCTGGGGCGGGAACAGAAGGTCCCGGCAGTCCGAGCGCAGGAAGACCTTCCCGCCGTGCATGCCGGTACACGGGAAGTTCCCAACGATGTTGGGAATTCCCTCGAAGTTCCCAACGATCGGACCGCTTTCCTCCAGCCCCAGCACGAGAATGACGCCTCCGGCCTGGTACTCTCCCAGAAAGGACCCGGCCCGCCCGCCGATAACCAGGGCGGGCACCCGGTCCCGGTACTCCTTCATGTGCACCCCGGTGCGGTAGCCGGCATTGCCCTCCACGAAGATGGCCCCGCCCCGCATGGCGTAGCCGGTGGTGTCCCCGATGCTGCCGTGGACGACGATGGTGCCGTCGTTCATGGTGTCCCCAACGGCGTCCTGGGCGTTGCCGAAGACCTCGATCCTGGCGCCGTCCAGATAGGCGCCCAGGGCGTTTCCCGGCACCCCGGTGATCTGGATCTCCCGGGGGCCGCGGGCCCCGGCCCCGATAAAGCGCTGGCCCAGGCAGTCCCGGAGCAGCACCCGGTCCGGGGCCTTTTCCATCAGGGCGTGCAGCTCCTGAAAGCTCTTCCCCCGGGCATGGATCTCCACCGTCATGATACCACATCTCCTTCCCGTTGGCTAGACTCACTCCCCGGCGTGCTTCACGCCCAGGATCTCCAGCTCTTTTTCCGTCAGGCCGATGCCCCGAAGCATCAGCCGGTTGCCCCGCAGGGCCTCGATGGAGTTGATGCCCATGCCCCCCAGCAGCTCCTTGATCTCATGGCCCCAGGCGGTCATCAGGTCCACCAGCCGCCGGGCCCCGGTCTCCGGGTCCAGGCGCTTCACCAGCTCCGGGTCCTGGGTGGCGATGCCCCAGTTGCACTTGCCGGTCTGGCAGGTGCGGCACAGGTGGCAGCCCAGGGCCAGCAGGGCCGCCGTGGCGACGTAGCAGGCGTCCGCCCCCAGGGCCACGGCCTTCACCACGTCGGCGGAGGACCGGATGCTGCCTCCCGCCACCAGGCTCACCTGGTCCCGGATGCCCTCGTCCCGCAGGCGCTGGTCCACTGCCGCCAAAGCCAGCTCAATGGGGATGCCCACGCTGTCCCGGATGCGGGTGGGGGCCGCCCCCGTGCCGCCCCGAAAGCCGTCGATAGCGATGATATCCGCCCCGCTGCGGGCAATGCCGCTGGCGATGGCCGCGATATTGTGCACCGCCGCCACCTTGACGATGACGGGCTTCCGATACCCGGTGGCCTCTTTCAGAGAGAAGACCAGCTGGCGCAGGTCCTCGATGGAATAGATATCGTGGTGGGGAGCCGGAGAAATGGCGTCTGAGCCCTCGGGGATCATCCGGGTGCGGGACACGTCCGGCCCCACTTTGGCGCCGGGCAGGTGCCCGCCGATACCCGGCTTGGCCCCCTGGCCCATCTTGATCTCAATGGCCGCCCCGGCGTTGAGATACCCCTCGTGCACCCCGAAGCGCCCGCTGGCCACCTGGACGATGGTGTTGGCCCCGTAGGCGTAGAAATCCTCGTGGAGGCCGCCCTCCCCCGTGTTGTAGCAGATACCCAGCTCGGTGGCCGCCCGGGCCAGGCTGGCGTGGGCGTTATAGCTGATGCTGCCGTAGCTCATGGCGGAGAACATCACCGGCAGGGCCAGCTCCAGCTGGGGGGAGAGCTCCGTCTTCAGGCGGCCCTGGTCATCCCGCTCCAGCCGGGCAGGCTTTTTTCCCAGGAACACCCGGGTCTCCATGGGCTCCCGCAGGGGGTCGATGGAGGGGTTGGTCACCTGGCTGGCGTTGATCAGCAGCTTATCCCAGTACACCGGGTAGGGCTGGGGGTTCCCCATGCTGGACAGCAGCACCCCGCCGCTGCCCGCCTGCTTGTACACCTCCCGGATGGCTTCCTGGGACCAGTTGGCGTTTTCCCGCAGGGCGCAGTCGTTCTTCACGATCTTCAAGGCTCGGGCAGGGCACAGGCTGACGCACCGCTGGCAGTCCACACACCGGCTCTCGTCGCTGATCATCCGGTCCAGCTTTTCGTCGTAGGAGTGCACCCCGTTGGCGCACTGGCGCTCACACACCCGGCAGCGGGTGCAGCGCTCCTCCCGGCGGACCACCTCAAACTCCGGCGTAAACCATTGGATGCCGCTCATGAAAAGGCACCTTCTTTCACTTGAACGATCACCGGCTCCCCGCCGGCGGGGGCCCAGACGTGCTCCGCCAGGGGCTCCATGGCCCGGATAGCCGCCTCCTCGCTGGCGATGAACACCAGGTCGTCCTTCTCCCCCACCACCATGCTGCGCAGCTTCAGCCGGTCGTTCAGGGCCATGAGGCCTCCCTCAAATCCTAAGATAATAGAAAAGGGCCCGGTGATCAGCAGGCTGGGGAACACGGTGCGCAGGTATTTCAGCCGTTCCCGCTCTGCCGGGGGCTTTCGGTCGATGGTGCTCCAGAAGGGGGCGGCGATGACGCTGGCCACCTCCTCCAAGGTCAGCCCCTGCTTGCGCTGGAGATAATCCGCGATGTAGGTGATGACCTCCGTATCCGTCTGCAGGGTGCACTTGTAGCCGAACATTTCAATATACCGCCGGTTGGCGTCGTAGGAGGAGATCTCCCCGTTGTGAACGATGGTGCGGTCCAGCAGGGCGAAGGGGTGGGCCCCGCCCCACCAGCCCGGGGTGTTGGTGGGATAGCGCCCGTGGGCGGTCCAGCTGTAGGCCTGGTACTCCTCCAGCCGGTAGAAGGCCCCCACGTCCTCCGGGTAGCCCACGGCCTTGAACACCCCCATGTTCTTCCCGCTGGAGAAGACGTAGGCCCCGTCGAAGGTGGTGTTGATGTGCATGACCACCCGGGCCAGGAACTCGTTTTCATCCAGCTGCATGCTGGCAAGGCGAGAGCGCAAAGGCGTGACGAAGTACCGCCAGATCAGGGGCTCGTCGGTGATGGCGGGGAGCTTCCGGGTGGGGATGTTCTCCGCCCGGACGATCTCCAGGGCGGAGCGCAGGTAGCTTTCGCAGTCCCCTCGGACGACGTCGCTGTCATAGAAAATATGCAGGGCGAAGAAGTCCTTATAGTCCGGGTAGATGCCGTACCCGGCGAAGCCGCCTCCCAGGCCGTTGGAGCGCTCGTGCATGGGGCGCATGCTCTCGATGATGCGCTCCCCGCTCATGCGCCGGCCCTCCCGGGAGATCACCGCGGCGATGGCGCAGCCTGAGGGGATGCGGACCTGGCCTTCTTTCTTGCTGAGATCGATCATCAGGCTTGCCCCCTTGTTGTTCAGTGAGGAGTGAGGAGTTTGTCGGGCTCCTTCATCTTTCATTCCTAATTCCTAACTCCTAATTCCTAACTAAAAAGGGCGCCCCTCTCCTCCGGGTACAGCGAAGGAAAGGGAACGCCTTTGTTCCCGGCTCGTATCATAGCACATGCAAGTTCATCTTGTCAATACTGCATTTCCAAAAAGTTTTTCCGAAAATAATGGCCACTTTTTGCAATTTGCATCTTGACATCCTGCAAAATCAGGTGTATGATGGTCGACGTTGAGAGACAAAGGCGTCTCGCGGTCACGCGGGCCTTTGTCTCTCTTTTATTCTGTCGGAAAAGGAGCGTTCTTGATGGAAATGGAAACGAAAGCCGGCGTCCCGGAGCTCTTTGGCAGCCTGGTGTTTGACGATCGGGTCATGCGGGCGAGGCTCAGCCCCAAGGTGTACCACTCCCTGAAGCAGACCATCCGCCGGGGGGCGGCGCTGGATCTGTCCCTGGCCAACGAGGTGGCCAAAGCCCTATGCGACTGGGCGGTGGAAAAGGGCGCCACCCACTTCACCCATTGGTTCCAGCCTCTGACCGGCATCACCGCGGAGAAGCACGACGGCTTCATCAACCCCGCCCCGGACGGACGGGTGCTCATGGAGTTCTCCGGCAAAGAGCTCATCCA
>ERZ842401.3764-NODE-3764-length-18471-cov-10.699555_pt1 | contig 18471 bp, 16 predicted proteins | sample MGYA00521270_ERZ842401 | MGnify/ENA primary metagenome ERZ842401 (study PRJEB31892, sample SAMEA3878208) | bioreactor metagenome | biome: Moose rumen | place: Sweden | collected 2011-10 | study: EMG produced TPA metagenomics assembly of the PRJEB12797 data set... | reverse complement strand
TTGCAAGAAAAAACGCCACAACTTTGCGTTGCGGCGTCATTACTAACCCTATAGGGTTAATAGGATTTATCTATGACAACAAAAAAAACGTATAAAATTTGTTTTTGTGCTCGCTAAATCGTACCTTTGCACATCAAAAGTGAAAGCATGACAATAGCAATTGACTGCCGACTGATAGGACAGAGCGGCATAGGTACATTCATAGAGAATGTTGTTTACCACATGGTGAAGCATACGGAACTGCACTTTGTGCTGATAGGCAACAAAGAGCGGCTGGCTGCTTACACCAGTAATGCCAACTGCCGCATCGTGGAGTGTAACTACGATAGTTTCACGCTCAAAGAACTCTTCTGCTTCCCTGTCAAGGAGGTCAACCAGTGCGATGTCTTCTTCACCCCCAACTTCAATATCCCAATGGGTATTCGTGTACCCATCTTCAGCACCATCCACGATGTAGTGTTCTTCGATGTCGAAGGCATCTGCTCACCCATCGGCAAGGTCATCCGCTGGCTTTATATGAAGCGGGCTCTGGCTATCTCGAAAACCGTATTCACTGTATCTGAGTTCTCCAAAGGCCGCATCGAGAGCCATTTCCATCCCAAATGTCCTGTCTGTATCTGCTATTCCGGTATCAGTCAGGGACTGGTGGAATATAAGCAACAGCATGCACCAGAGCGGAAAGCCCGCAAGCGCCAGCTGGTATTCTTAGGAAACCTGAAGAAACAGAAGGGCATCGGCATCCTGATTGATGCCTTCGAAAAAGTCCGCAGGCGAGGGTTAACAGACATGCGACTTGTTATCATTGGCAATATGAATTCGAAGACGAAAGACCCGGCAGTTATCCGCTTCTTGTATCAGAAACACGAAGACATCGACTTCGTCGGCAACGCCTCCAATCAGCAAGTGTTCGACATCCTGTCAGAGTCACTGGCTCTTGTTTCACCTTCCATCTATGAGGGACTGGGATTGCCGCCCATGGAAGCCATGTATTTAGGAGCCCAGGCCGTCATCTCGGATATTCCCGTTTACAAAGAGATATATGGCGACACCAATGCCACGTTCTTCCGCAGCGGCGACGCTGACGACCTTTGCGAAAAGCTGCTCTGTATTCGCCCGCAGGCCGCAGATCTGGGCGGTATCGTGGAGAAGCGCTTTAACTTTGCCACCGTCAGTGATGTCATAATAAATGCAATACATTTGGCTGTTTAATCAAAATTCATTACCTTTGCAGTCCGACAAATCAAATGACTTATGATTATACGAAGTAAAGCACCACTAAGACTGGGACTGGCAGGAGGCGGTTCGGATGTGTCACCCTACTGTGACATTTATGGCGGACTGGTACTCAATGCCACCATCAACCTGTATGCCTACTGCACCATTGAAGAGACTGACGACCAGCAAATAACTATCTGTTCGTACGATGCAGATATCATCAAATCGTATCCGCTGTCTCCACTGTTGGAGATAAACGGGGAAGCCAGCCTCATCAAGGGTGTATATAACAGAGTTGTCAAAGACTTCGGCCTGCAGCCGCAAGCTTTCCGCATCACCACCTACAACGATGCACCCGCAGGCTCAGGTTTGGGCACATCATCAACAATGGTGGTCTGCATCCTGAAAGCCTTTGTGGAATGGAAGGGACTGCCACTGGGCGACTATGAAATTGCCAAGCTGGCCTACGAGATAGAGCGTAAAGACTTGATGCTGAGCGGTGGCAAACAAGACCAGTATGCAGCGTCGTTCGGCGGTTTCAACTACATTGAATTCATGAAAGATGACATTGCCATCGTCAACCCGCTGAAGATCAAGCGGTGGATTATCGATGAGCTGGAAGCCTCCATGCTGCTCTATTTCACAGGACGGTCGCGCTCGTCAGCCGCCATCATCGATGAACAGAAGAAGAACACCGAGCAAGGCAAAGGTGACGCCATCGAAGCCATGCATCGTATCAAGCAAAGTGCCATCGACACCAAGTTGGCACTATTGAAGGGCGACATCAATGCCTTTGCCGACATTCTGCACGAAGCCTGGGAGAACAAGAAACGAATGGCCAGCCACATCACCAATCCCATCATCCAGGAGGCGATGGATATTGCCATGCAAGCCGGTGCCAAAGCCGGCAAAGTGTCCGGAGCTGGTGGTGGCGGATTCATCATGTTCGTAGTAGAACCTACCCGCAAGAAGGAAGTGGAGCAGGCCTTGTCGAAGTTGGATGGCTTTGTCATGCCATTCTGCTTTTGCGACGGGGGTGCCCACGGATGGAAGATATACGACACCGACAATATTAAAGCTTTCTAAGATATGGAGCAAGACATCAACAAACATATTGAGACACTCGTTAGTCGCTACCCTACTCTCGTCTGCTGCATGAAGTCCATTCAGAAAGCGTACGACATCCTCTGCCAGGCTTATACCGACAGGCACAAACTGCTGGTCTGCGGCAATGGCGGCTCGGCTTCTGACAGTGAGCACATCGTGGGGGAACTGATGAAGGAATTCAAGTTGAAGCGCGAGGTGTTCAAGAGCCAAGCCGAGGCCATGAAACAAATAGACCCTGAACTGGGAACCGTTCTTGCCGAGCACCTGCAGGGCGCACTACCCGCCATATCGCTGACAGGCCACTCGTCGCTGACCACGGCATTCATGAACGACAGCTTGCCGGAACTCATCTTCGCCCAGCAGGTGAATGGCTATGGAAAACCGGGCGACGTTCTCATGGGCATCTCGACATCGGGAAACAGTAGCAACGTGCTCTATGCCGCTGTCACGGCTAAGTCAAAGGGGTTGCACGTCATCGGACTGACCGGACAGCGCCCGTGCAAGCTGGCACAGCTGGCGGATGTTTGCATCCAGGTGCCAGAAACAGAAACATATAAAATACAGGAATTACACCTGCCCGTATATCATTGTCTTTGCATGATGCTGGAGGAACACTTTTTCGGTAATAAATAAAATAGAAATATGAAAGTCGTTATTATGGCTGGTGGCATGGGAACACGCATTGCATCTATAAAGAGCGATGTTCCTAAACCTATGATTGAAGTATGTGGGAAACCCATACTTGAATGGCAGATAAAAAATCTGAAATCTAATGGACTTACAGACATCACACTGGTCATTGGACATTTAGGTCATATCATTCAAGACTATTTCAAGGATGGCAGTGAATTTGGCGTCAATATTTCATATTTCATTGAAGATCATCCTTTAGGCACTGCTGGCGCATTGTTTAAGATGCCGGAGCTGAAGGATGACTTCCTATTGATGTGCGGCGACGTGATGACCGACGTCGACTTCAACCGCTTCATCCGCTTTCACCATGAGCACAGGGCATGGGCCAGTCTGATGGTTCATCCTAACGGACATCCTTACGACAGCTCGCTGATTGTCACAGAGGTACTGCCCCCGCAAACGCCCGGAGGACTGCCCATGGACTCACACCGTGTCACCAACTGGCTTAACAAGGAGGATGAGCGGCTGTATTACAAAAACCGAGTAAATGCCGGCATTGAGATTATTTCGCCACAGCTGTTGGCTGCAACCATGAGGGACTTCAAACCCCGCCACCTGGAACAGCCCGACAAGATAGACCTTGACCGCGACGTGCTAAAGCCAAACATCCGGAGCGGTCGCATCTTTGCCTACGACACGCCGGAATATATCAAGGACATGGGTACGCCCGACCGCTACTACGAGGTGGAACGCGACATAAAAATCGGAAAGGTGGCAGCACGCAACCTTAGGAACAAGCAAAAGGCGGTGTTTCTGGACAGAGACGGTACGATAAATGTATATAAAGGATTCCTGACCAGCCCTGACGACTTTGAACTGATAAACGGTGCCGCAGAAGCCATCAGACAAATCAACCACTCCGGCTATCTCGCCATTGTCGTCAGCAACCAACCCGTAATAGCCCGTGGCGACTGTACCTTTGAGCAGTTGCAGCTTATTCACGACAAAATGGAGACGCTCTTAGGTAAAGAGGGAGCCTACGTAGATGCCATCTATTACTGCCCGCATCATCCGGACAAAGGCTTTGAGGGAGAGCGCGCGGAGTATAAGTTCGAGTGCGACTGCCGCAAGCCCAAACCAGGACTCCTGACGCAAGCTGCAACGGACTGGAACATAGACCTCTCGCAATCCTACATGATTGGCGACAGCCAGCGTGATATTGAGGCAGGACAGACTGCCGGCTGCCGCCGGTCAGTCATGATAGAAAGAAACGGGCGCGGGGCTCTACACCGTGCTATTTCAACAATTCCCGGTATAGCTCCAGACAACGGCTGATCATCTTTTCCTTGGTAAACAGCTGTTGGTAGCGTGCCTTCCCACCACGCGAGAGTTGCTCATAAAGGGCATTGTCGGTGGTGATGCGACGGATGGCATCAGCCAATGCCCGACTGTCTTTTGGCTCGACGACCAGTCCAGACACGCCGTCGGCATTCACCCATGGCACACCACTGCCGGGAATGTTGCACGACACCACGGGCTTGCCACACGACATGGCCTCGGCCTGGACAAGGGCAAAGGCCTCGGTTTTCATGATACTGCTCAAGCAAAACACATCACAAGCACCATAATAAGCAGACTTTTCGGCATCGGGGACATGACCTAACAGCTGTACCTTGCCCGTCAGACCCTCCTGCGCTATCTGCCTCTGCAACTCACCGCGCAACTCGCCATCACCGGCAATGAGCACAACATAGCTGTCGTCCAGATATTTGGCCGCATCCACAAGATAACGATAGCCTTTATAGTGTACGAGTCGGCCTAAAGCAAACACGATTCTCTTGCCGGAATAACGCCGGCGAAGTACTTCCACAGCTGACTTATCCGGATGAATGGCAGAAACACAGCTGGGCAAAGAGTTACACTTGCTGTGAAAGGGTCGCAAAAGGGGCGACATGGCTATATATACCGGCGAGGTCCCCACTATCAGGTCGGCCCTGCGAAGAAGCCACTGCTGTAGAGGGGAGTAAAGCCAAAGCAGTTTCTTTTGCTTTACAATGTCACTGTGCCAGTGAAGCACCACCCTGCCTTGATAGCCCGACAGCCACAGTGCCAAAGCCGCCATAGGGTCAGGATGATGAACGTGGATGATGTCATAGCTGTCGGCGATGCGCCGTAAACTCGTCACCATCTGTGGCGAGAGCATGGTGGCATACAACCTAAGCGCTGTCTTACAGCATATAACTCTGTTATTCTCGGCTACAGAAAACTCCAGACTGCCCGCCCCGTTATGGGCACAGAGCATGTCGCACGAGATGCCACTCTCGGCAAGTCCCGTCAAGAGATCGAACATTGTTTTCTCCACACCACCCTGGACAGGATAGAATTTTCCTAATTGCAGTACACGCATATTTTGCATTTTGGTGTGCAAAGGTACAAATAACAGATTTAAATACCAAATTTTCGAGCTGTGAATAGCTGAAATAATTGTTTTTTATATAGGCTGCAAACAATAATGTATGTTAAGAGTCGTTATAATATAAACGAAATAAACTGTATGAAGAAAGAAACTACTATAAGATACAAGTCAAACATAGATAAGAATAATCCAAGATATATCAAAGACGGAATGGGCGAGATACAACGAAACCTGAAGCGGCTGATAGATTTCTTTACCTCCGCTGCCTGTCTGGTTGTTTTTTCACCTTTATTCTTAATCTGCTACATTGCTGTCAAACGAGAGGATGGCGGTCCCGCCATCTTTAAGCAGGAACGCATAGGACGCTTTGGACGTCCGTTCTATATCTACAAATTCCGCAGCATGAGGCTGGATGCTGAGAAAAACGGTCCGGCACTATTTCAGCATGAAAAAGACGACCGCCTCACAAAGATAGGAAAATTTCTTAGAGACCACCACTTGGACGAACTGCCCCAATTATGGAATGTGTTTAGAGGCGACATGGCGTTCATTGGTCCACGCCCTGAGCGTAAATATTATATTGACCAGATCTTGCAGCACGATCCTCGCTATGTCTATCTGTATCAAGTCAGACCAGGCGTAACCAGCTATGCCACCCTATACAACGGCTATACTGACACGATGGAGAAGATGTTGCGCAGACTGGAACTGGACCTCTACTACCTGGAACACCGTTCACTGTGGTTCGATGCCAAACTGCTGATTAAGACATTCTTCAACATTGCATTTGGCAAGAAATTTTAGCTTCCTCATATTACCTTCCATCCCCCTTCAAGGTGGGTTGAGGGTGGACTTTTAATACTTACGGAAGAAGAGGCGCATCTGGCTGCTCTCAAGACGTAGCGTATTGCTATTGAGTTCCAAGATGCGGAAGGTCTCGTCGAGTTGGGTTACACCAGTGCCCTCCAACAGCGTGGCATCCTCAACGGGGGTATCGCCCTTGCCGTGGGTAAAGACTGCCATGTGGTAAACGCGCAATGTGCCGTCGCCCTTGTCGAACTTGCCTATTACATGGTCAAGAGGCAGGGAGTTGGCTTTGATTTGTACCATGCCTCCTTGAAATGCCCATGACACGCCGTTGTCACGACCATCGGTCACCACGCCTGTCTGCACGTTTTCTATCACCGTCAGCTGCCACAGTCCGTCCAGGTCGCCATTGTTGCTGCTCACGATATGACATGAGGTGAGCAACAGCGCGACACCTATTATTATATATATAGCCAGTCTTTTCATTTGCGTTTCAATTTTAAAAGTCCTGTCTTGGCTACCGTCAGCTGACAGCCGAAGTTCTTGCCATACGTCTCGCCGGTATCGATGCCCATAGCGCCTTTAAGTGTCCACCCTTTGGGCAGCCGGTAGGTGGCCTCACCCATCACGCTGACTGACTCCTGCGGGTCACGGAATAAATCATCGTAGGTTCCGAAGCTGCGCTGCCAGGTGGCCAGCAGGCGATAGTGCAGACGCTCGTTCGGGTCGCCGGCAAGTCCTAAGTGCCACGCCACAAAGCGGTTGTTCTTTATAAATATCAAACCATCGTCGTTGTATAATGGCGACAAGTAGAGCGGATTGCCCATCACCATGCCCCAATGCTGCCAGCCGGTCTGCAGGTGGTGGTTGTAAAAGTTGTCGCGACCACAGATGTGCTCGTTGTTATAGGGTGACTTGTCGTGATAAAGGGGACCACCCTGATACTTGGTGTACATGAACTCAGCCACGATGTTGTTGAGCCATGTCGCATGCTTCAGCTTCAGCTCAGCACCAAGAAGCCAGTCCTTGAGAGCATGAAAAAAATAGCGGTTTCGTTTCTTGACATTCCACTCATCACCCTCGCCATAGCCAGCATAGCTGATGTGGAACATTCCCGAATTGTCTTCGAAGAAGTGGTCGGCATATATACCGAGATACCACCGCTCGTAGTCGAAGTTCAGACGCATAAGCCAGCTTCCCAGGTGGTTGCCTTCGGCATTGCTATAAGTACCGTCGGTAGCATCGGTGCCAACGGGAATAAAGGCATGATAGAAAGCTTTTAAACCATGGGAATTCTCTACAGGTCCATCCACATTACCTACATTATACGTCGTTCCCCCAAACTGACACGCCATCTCCAAGCCAAGTTCGAGAGATACAGGGTACCAGCCGTAGTCGTTACCTATCTTCAAGTAGCCCGCTTTCGAGTGGAATAACCCGTGCTCCAAATAGCGACTTTGCTGATTGGTGAAGTCTTTCTGCCACCGGTCATCTGTCCGCATACCATAGGCGATGTGACCTTTGATGTGCAACCAGCCTTTGGTATAGGGTACCGTCCAATAGTCAGGCAAAGCGATTCGCACCTGCGGAATGGGACGCGCATTGATGCCGAGTGTCTGTGAACCGGTTGACAGCTGTTGGTTCTTCAATTCCATGGGGTACTCCTTGGCTCCAACGGTCAACACGCCCTTCAGCCAACGCACCTCACCGTATGCCTGCTGGACAATCAGCTTACTGGTGAAACCGGCTGCCACTGCCATATCCAACCCGTAACCGATGCCCCAACGGCGCAGGGTGTCTGCTGACAAGGGGCGCTCGACAGAGCCACGCAGATAGCCGTTGGCACGTTTCAGCGAACTCAGTCCATGACGGTTGGCATTGAGCCATAGGGGGGTATTGCTACCCGACGACAGCGTGGTTTGCATCTCTACCTTGTAGTGCAGACTGTCCAGCAGGTGGCGCCTAGTCTGTGCCGTAGCGACAAGACTACAACCCAACAGCAATAACATCAGTACTCTTCTCATAGATGTCTGCAAAGGTACACAATTTAGGGAAATTCCCCAAGCGTTTAGGGAAAAACCTTTGTTTTGTCGGTTTATTCTTCCTAATTTTGCAACGTGAAAGAATAACAACGAACTAAAATAATAGGAGATATAGCTATGAAGAAGTTGATGATAGCCCTGATGATGTTAGCAATGGCAACCACAGGCAATGCCATGAGCTACGAACAGGCCCGCAACGAAGCCTTGTTTCTGACGGATAAGATGGCGTATGAGCTGAACCTGACCGACGAGCAGTATGAGGCAGCCTACGAAATCAACCTGGACTACTTGATGGGAGTAACCAGCTACGACGATGTGTATGGCAACTACTGGGAGCGCCGTAACCGCGACCTGAGCTATGTGCTGCTGGACTGGCAATGGACAACGTTCTGTGCGGCAACCTATTTCTACAGACCGTTGTACTGGAGTGACGGTTTCTGGCATTTCGGCGTTTATGCCCGCTATCCGCACCGCGACTACTTCTTCTTCGGTCGACCCGTCTTCTATGCCTCCTACCGAGGAGGACATGCATGGCACGTCGTTGGAGGTTACGGCTTCTATTACGGTCGCCGACACATCTACCGCCCTGTAGGACACGCACACCACGGCATGCTGGACCGCTGGAACGCACACCATCATCACCATGGCGGGCTGAGAGGCGGAGGCATTCGCAACAATGGTGGTATTCGCAACAATGGCGGCGGTGTTCATCACAATGGCGGAAGCATACACAATAACGGTGTTTTCCACGGGGGCGACGGCGTACGTAGCGGAAGAAGTGTGAGCACGTTTCAGGACGGCAGCCGCAGCAGTTCAACACGTGCCACCGTCAACAACCCACGCAGCATAAGCGCTGAACAACGCATGCAACACAGCGAGCGAGCTGCCTCCATCAACCAGTCTGCCAGCCGTTCCTTTGAAGGCAGTCGTTCCTCTGGCATCAGCCGCTCCTTTGGCATCAGCCGCTCCTTTGGCAGCAGCGAATCGTCATTCAGCAGAGGCAGCAGCCGTTCCTTTGGCGGCAACGGACAGTCATTCAGCAGAGGCCGTAGTGTCTCCTTTGGCGAAAGCCAGCACAGAGGCGGTGGTGTCGCCACCGGTAGAAGTCAAGGCGGTGGCATGGGCGGACATAGCAGAGGCTCGTTCGGCGGTCATCGTTAACTGACGTACTTCGGCATTCAGCATACGCTGTACAGCATTCATCGGGCACTGGCCATAGACTGCCAATATCGCCTTGTTGATGATGCCATGACCAACGGCCACCACCCGCTGACCCGGGTAGGTGGTCGTTATATATTCTAATAAGGTACACGCACGCGTTAACAATGCACCCTCTGGCTCTATGTCATCAGGCCACACTTCACCCTTTAGGTCGGGAATAAAACGTCCGGTAAAACTGCCCCAGTCGCGCTCGCGAAGCAACGCTGTGGTAACAACGGGCAGACCGTGAGGAGCTGCAATAATCTCTGCCGTCTGGATGGCACGGCGCAGGTCGCTGGAAATGACAGCATCAAAGTGCTCGCCGCTGAGCCGCTGAGCAACCTGTCGTGCCTGCTCCTTACCCCGTTCGTTCAGGTCGCCCTGTACCTGTCCCTGCATGATCTGCCGCGCATTGTCAAAGGTCTCGCCGTGACGGACAAGAAAAATATTTGTTTCCATGCTTGCAAAATTACGAAATAATTTATAATTTTGCAAACAAAATAAAACGAATCGCTATGAAAATATTCCAGAGTTCTATCTTGCGCGCCTTGTGCGCCATCGTCATCGGTATTCTGATATTGAAATATCCGCAGGACGGAGTGACATGGCTTACGATGGCCATCGGCGCTCTGTTTCTCATCTCGGGTATCATCGCCATGATAGCCTATTGGCATGCCTACAGGCACCGTAACGACTATACCGTTACCGACCAAGAGGGACGCGTCATCAGGGGCGGTCAACCCACCTTTCCTATTGTGGGGGCTGGTAGCGTGCTGTTAGGACTGGTATTGGTAGTGACGCCAGGAAAGTTTGTCGACGGACTGATGTATGTTTTGGGAGGCATCATGATTTTGGGAGGCATTCAACAACTCATCAACTTGGTTGTTGCCCGCCGACTGGCCAGAGTGTCGTGGGCATTCTGGATAGCACCGTGCATCATCTTGCTCACCGGTCTGCTCATAGTGCTCCACCCTATGGAGACTGCGGAGATGTCGCTACGCATCTTAGGATGGTGTTCCCTGCTGTATGGTGTGACCGAGCTAATCAATACGCTGCTCATCTGGCGAATCCGCAAGATAGCAGCACAACTGGCTACACAGCAGAATGCCAACCAGGACGGAACCATAGCAGAGGAAATCAGTTCAGAGTTGGGAACCGATGACCCCGCAACCGCAGAAAACGCAGAGCCCGCAATCGCAGAAACCAAGGAGTCGTCAGCAACCGTAGCCGACGACCCCGCAACCACCGAGTTTGTGGTAGAAGAGGAATAAGCACTAAACGTTAGTGACGATACCCTCGATATAAGTCTTAAGGATATGAATGCCAGTCTTGTTGTCACCACCCCAGGGGATGATGAGGTCGGCATACTTCTTGGTAGGCTCTATGAACTGCTCGTGCATGGGCTTAAGCACCTTCTCGTAACGGTCGAGTACCATATCGACGGTTCGTCCGCGCTCCATTACGTCGCGACGAATGTTACGGATAAGACGCACGTCGTTGTCGGTATCTACAAAAATCTTTAAGTCCATCATGTCGCGTAACTTTTTGTAATGCAACGTCATGATGCCTTCCAGGATGATGACAGGCTTGGGTTCCACATGGACTGTCTCCGGAAGACGGTTGGAGATAATGTACGAGTATGTTGGTTGTTCAACGGCCTGTCCATTCTTCAGCATCTTGATATGCTCGGTGAGCAGCTTCCAGTCGAAAGCATCAGGATGGTCAAAGTTGATAGACTTACGCTCCTCGTCAGTCAGTCCCGTCGTATCATTATAATACGAGTCCAAGGGGATGACGGCAGCATAGTGCGGGGGCAACGCACTTGCTATTCGCTTTACGACAGTGGTCTTGCCCGACCCCGTGCCACCTGCAATTCCAATAATGGTCATTTCTTTAATACTTATATTTAATATGAACCGACGGGAACAATCCTGACTGCAAGCAGGACTGTCCCCGCCGGCGAGAATGTGAGCGGAAAACGCCTTGTGTTTATTTCTTCTCTTTCATGAGATAGATGACAGTGGGCAGGTGGTCGCTATAGCCATCAAGCCATACACCACCGGCATGGGTACGCTTCGTGCCGCCCTTGTACTTGCCTTCGGTCTGGAACAGATAGTCGCGACGGAAGATTTCGTGCTTGAAATACTTCAGTGTCGAGAAGTCCTTCTGACCATTCTGGTTCAGCAGGTTCGGCGATACGACAATCTGGTCAAAGAGGTTCCAGCGTCCGTCATACTTCAGTGTGCCTTGCTTTTGTTTTACAAGCACGTTGTACCAGGGATTATACATATTGTCAGGTCCCGTCTCGTCTATTTCCGACTTACAAGCCAGTCCCTCTGTCATACTCAGGTTCGTGGGGTCGTCGTTCATGTCGCCCATGATGATAACCTTCACGTTGGGGTCCTCACGCTGCAGCGAGTCCTTGACAGCCTTGCACTGACGACCTGCACACTCACGATAGTATGAATCTGCAAAACGGCTGGGCCAGTGGTTGACGATGATGGTGACATGCTCGTCTGCCAGTGTACCACTGACGGTCAGGAAACCACGAGTGGCACGACCGCGGTCACGGTCTTCTTGTTTCTCATATACATAAGGTACGAGTTTGACATCACGCACGGTAAACAGGTCGGGCTGATAAATCAACGCGCAGTCAACACCGCGCTGGTCGGGTCCCTCAATATGTACGAACTTGAAACCCTTTGCTTTCAGTGCAGGCTGCTCACACAGATCAGCCATGCAACGGGCATTCTCCACCTCGCTGACACCGATGACAGCACAGCCAACCTTCGACAATGGCTTGAAGTCGGTACCCATCTCCGAGAGGACTTTCGACATGTTAGCCAACTTATGCGAATACTTCAGTTCGTTCCATTTGTTAGAACCGTCGGGCAGATACTGATAGTCGTTATGACCCTCGTCATGCTCCGTGTCAAAAAGATTTTCCAAATTGTAAAAGCCTATGGCATAACCATTGAACTTTTTACCCTGAGCCATGACCACGGAGGTCATCATCAGGAGTGCGATAAGTAATAATAGTTGTTTTTTCATGATTAGTATTTAAATTTAAAGATGCAATAGTTTTATCTCTGCAAAGATACATAATTTATTTGATACCACAATGCAAAACAAAAAAAATTATCATAAAAATAAAAATTTCCATATAAAATGTAAACAGATTAAAAAAAAATGATTATCTTTGTACGCTTTAAATTTAATAACTAACTATAAAAAACTATGCAAAAAGAGCTGAAATTAATTGTGATTGCTCTCTGTTTCCCGTTTATAGCCTTTGCACAGGCAGAGAAACCAACAACAGAGCAGCAAAAAGCCGCAGAGGATGACGACGACACGGCGTTCACATTCACCGAGGCACAGTTGGGCGAGGACGACAACACGCTGAACAGCATCAGCATTGTCGGTTCGAACACCAATGTGTATGCCAATGAAGTTGGCTACCGCTTCAGCGCAGCACGTTTCAAGTATCGTGCCCTGGGTGGTAAGTACAACGAGATGTTCATCAATGGCAATCCGGTAAACGATGTGGAACGCGGTGAGTTCAACTTCTCGTTTGTCGGCGGCCTTAACAACCAAACGCGCAACGCTGACCACGTTCTGCCGTTTGAAGACAACAACTTTGCCATGACAGCACTCGGAGGTTCTAACAACTACAACTTCCGCCCCAGCAGCATGCCGACAGGCCATCGTCTGTCGGTGTCTGGTGCCAACCGTAACTACACAGCACGTGCTATGTACTCCTACAACTCGGGAGTCAGCAAGAACGGCTGGATTTTCTCCGGTGCACTGACCTACCGCTGGGCTAGCATGGGAACCGCTAACGTCGAAGGTACCTTCTACAACGCCTTGAGCTACTATCTGGGTGTCGAGAAGATTATCAACGACCAACACTCTATTTCACTGGTAACATGGGGTAACCCCACCGAGCGTGCAGCACAGTCGGCATCAACGGACGAGATGTACTGGATTGCCAACAACCGCCAGTACAATCCTAACTGGGGTTATCAGGACGGCAAGAAGCGCTCGTCACGTATCGTCAAGAGCTGGTCTCCGTCGGTCCTCCTCACTTGGGACTGGAAGATTAGCGACAAGACGAAACTCGTAACCAGCCTGTTGGGTAAGTACCAGAAGTATAGCAGCAGCCGTCTGAACTACAATAATGGTACAAATCCGGCTCCGGACTATTACAACCGTATGCCAAGCTACTTCTACAACGTTTGGAATCCTGTTATTGGTAATACAGCTGCTGCTGAAGCTAACTGGCAGACCGCCTATGACATGCTGAGCGGTTCAAAGGAAGCTCGCCAGCTTAATTGGGATGCGCTTTACGAGGCTAACAGAAATGCAAATGCCCAGGGACAGTCGGCCATCTACTATCTGCAGGCTTATCATGACGATCAGCTGGCACTCAACTTAACCAGCAACCTGCGTCATAAGCTGAACGATAAGACTGACCTGAACATCGGTATTACGCTGTCTACCAATAAGGGCATGCACTACCAGACTTTGGAAGACAAGTTGGGTGCCAACAGCTTTAAGAACCTGAACACCTACGTTGTTGGAAAGTACGGTGAGGCTGATGCTCAGGCTATGTACGACATTCGTGACGGAGGCAAAGAGATTGGTGTAGGCGACCGCTTCGGTTATGACTACAATATATTTATAAATAAGGTGAACGTATGGGCATCTCTCGCTACTTCTTTCTGGGGTGGCTCGCGCGCCTTCATCAGCGGTCGCTTCAATGGCACTACGATGAAGCGTGACGGTAAGATGCAGAATGGTCTGGCTCCCACGAACTCACTGGGCAAGAGCGGTACTGCCAAGTTCGGTGACGTGGGTGGTAAGGTTGGCTTCAACTTCAACTTAGGCAAAGGTCATAACGTAATACTGGGTGCTACCGTTGAGAGCAAGGCTCCTACAGCCCGTGTTGCATTCTTGGCTCCACAAATCAACAATGACTTTGTGAAAGACTTAAAACTCGAGAAGGTCGTAGGCGTAGAATTGGGATATACACTGACAAACGCTTTCATGCAGGCCAGCTTGAACGGTTACTACAATAGAATGAGCGACATAACAGAATACTCGATGGCTTACGATGACGTAGAGCACTCGTTCACTTACATCTCTCTGACTGGTATCAAGAAGGAATACTACGGTGTTGAATTAGGCCTAAACTTCAAGGTTACCGACTGGCTGAACATCAAGGCCTTAGGTACTATCAGCGAAGCCAAGTACACCAACAATGCAGATGTAACTTACATGCGTTCTGATGCTCAGACAGCAACCGATGGTACGCTATACTTCCATGACACCTGCTTGAACAAGGGTATGCGCGAAGGTGGTACACCATTAGCAGCAGGAAGCATTGATCTGAGCTACCACAAGAGCGGTTGGTTTATCGATCTGATAGGTAACTACTACGACAAGATTTATCTGTACTACTCGCCTATCACTCGTTACGAAAAGGATGTCAACACTGCAATTGCTGCAGGTAACAACCCTGATCTTTCTCAGTGTAAGGGCAATGGCGGTTTCATGCTGGATGCCTCTATCGGTAAGAGCATGTTCCTGAAGAAGGGACGCTCTATTTCTATCAACCTGATGCTAACCAACATCTTGAACAACCGCAAGATTTGTACTGGCGGTATGGAGCAAAACCGTAAGGATTATAACGACTCTGGTGAGACTGCACGTTCTTATATATTCAAGAATAGCCCCAAGAAGTTCTACGCCCAGGGTATCAATGGTATGCTGAACGTAACTTATAAATTCTAAAGCAGAGGAGGACAATAATTATGAAAAATATCAAATTTATCATCACTGCTGCTTGCATCGCTTTGTTTGCTGCTTGTCATGACAAAGGCGAATGGGATGCTCCAAGTCCCTCACCCCAGTATGGCAACAACAGCATTGTTGAGAACAATGTCAAGTCTATTAAGGATGTCATTACAACATATGCTTCAACCATCTCCAACGACGATATGGTTGAAATCACTACAGACCTCCAGGTAAGAGGTCGCGTAACAGGTAACGACATCGGTGGAAACTTCTATAAGAAGATTACCATTCAGGACGAGCCTGCCAACTCGGACGATGCCCGTGCCCTAACTATCTCCATCGACGAGAGTGGTATCTGGGGATATCTTCCTCTGGGACAAGAGGTTGTTGTTGACTTGAAAGGTCTGTGGATAGGCGGTTACGGCAAGACACCTATGATTGGTACTCCCTACACCAGTGCCAAGGGGGCAACCTCTGTAGGCCGTATGTCAAAGCACTTGTGGGCAAAGCATTTCAAGATCGTTGGCAATATCAAGACTGTAGAACCCATGGTTATTACCAAGAACGACCTAAGCAAGCTTAGCGAAAAGGAGAATGGTGTGCCCAAGCATGCCGGAAAACTCATCAAGCTGAGCAATGTTACCTTCGTCAATGCTGACGGTACATCTACTTTTAAGAGTGGAACGGAGTCTAACCTGAGCGGCTATTTCATCCAGTGTCTCAACGAGTTCTTCGTGAGCGGTACTGATGACAAAAAGCAGACAGTACAGATTTTCACCAGCGGCGACTATGCTAAGTTCTCATCTATGATTCTGCCTTATGATAAGGCAACCAGCAAAGCTATTCCTTGCGACCTCGTAGGTGTTGCAGGCTTCTATAATGACATTTGGCAGATTTCCATCATTCAGACCAAGGACATTATCGTTCCTTCAACAGGAGAAAGTCCTACACCTCAACCAACAGGAAGTGGTTATAGCATGGACTTTAAGACCAACAACATAGGTGAATGGACTGTTTCTGACAAGAATAAGCCATCTGAGATTGCTGATATTTGGAAATATAATTCTAGCTATGGAATGGTTGCTACAGCTTATGCTAACAGCACTAACTATGATAGCGAGTCTTGGATTATCTCGCCAAAGATTGACTTAAGCGGTCTCACAACAGCCACATTGACTATCCATCATGCCATCAACTTCTTCAGTAGCGTTGACGTTGCAAAGACCCAAGCCGTGGTTGCCGTCAGCACAGATGGAACGAATTGGACCGACTTAACCTTAACAGGGTGGCCTGATAAATTAAGTTGGACTTTCTTCGACTCAACTGTTGATTTCTCGGCTTATGCTGGAAAGAATAACATCCAAATTGCTATTAAGTATATCAGCACTGCTGCTAAAGCAGGCACATGGGAAGTTGAGAAAATCACTATCCAATAAATGCGATGCGTATTAATTATTAATAACCTTTAAGAACAAAATAATAAATCAATATGAAAAAGACAATTAAATCAATGCTTGCACTTGCTGTAGCAGCATTTGCATTCACAGCATGCTCTGACGTTCCCGAGCCAGAGGGCTACAACCCCAAACAGGGTGATGGTCTTAAGACTTATGTCCCAGAAGGAACAGGCGTTGCTTCTGATCCCTATAACGTTTCAGGTGTGCTTGAAGCCACTAAAGACTTAGCAAAGGGTTCTACTACTGGAACATTATACACCAAAGGATATGTATCAAAGATTGATACATATAACAGTCAATATAATAGTTTCAACTACTATATCACCGATGATCCTGAGGGTAAAAGCAAAGCCTTCTATGTATATAGCGGTTTAGGACTGAATAAGGCGAAGTTCACTTCTGCAAACGATCTTAAAGTCGGTGATGCCGTAACTATCTGTGGTACTATCACGAACTTTAATGGCACCATTGAATATGAGAAACAAAACTACCTTGTAGCACTTAACGGACAGACTGCAGCAGGAGGTGGTAACACAGCAGATGCTATCGAAGTGACCTGTGCCGAGGCTGTGACAGCGACCAACAATCTCGCAGACAATGCAACCTCGACTGAGACCTATGCCGTGACGGGCTACATTACAACAATTGTAGGCAATGTCAGCAATAACCAACAGACTTTCTGGATGGCAGACACCAAGGATGGCGGAAAGGTATTTGAGGCTTACTGGGCTAATCTGCCGAGCGGCGTCAGTGCTTTCACAGTCGGCATGAAGGTAAAGATTACCGGCAATCTGACGAAGTATGTCAAGGATGGTGCCGTAACACCCGAAATAAAGAACGCCACGGTAGAGATTCTCGAAGGCGGCGGTGACACGCCGTCAACTGCGACTACCGAAGTGACCTGTGCCGAGGCTGTGACAGCGACCAACAAACTCGCAGACAATGCCACCTCGACTGAGACCTATGCCGTGACAGGTTACATTACAGAAGTAGTAGGTAGCGTCAGCAAAAATCAACAGACCTTCTGGATGGCAGACACCAAGGACGGTGGAAAGGTATTTGAGGCTTATTGGGCTAATCTGCCGAGCGGCGTCAGTGCTTTCACAGTCGGCATGAAGGTAAAGATTACCGGCAATCTGACGAAGTATGTCAAGGATGGTGCCGTAACACCCGAAATAAAGAACGCCACGGTAGAGATTCTCGAAGGCGGTGGCGAAAGCGGCGGTGGCAATAGTGGCACGACTGCAACAGAACTGACCAATGGTGGCTTTGAGACATGGGCAAATGGTCTGCCTACTGGTTGGAAGTCTGCATCTTCTGCAAGTTCTGCCACGCTGGAGCAGAGCACCGACGCCCATGGTGGCACATACTCCTGCATCGTCAAGGGCGGCGGCACTGCTAACAAGCGTCTTGCCTCTCAAGAGATTACACTTGCTGCAGGTTCATATAACTTCTCATTCTATGCAAAAGCCACAACTGGAAATAAAGCCCAGGTGCGTGCAGGCTATGCCATTGTAGAGAATGGTACTATCAACAGCAGCAGCGGTTACAAGTATAGCACAAACTATGCAGACATCAACAACAACGGATGGACACTGGTCAGCTATGACTTCAAACTGGATGCTGAAACCGTAGTATGTCTGCTTGTTATGAACCCCAAGTCGGGTAGTTACTCTTCTGGTGAGGATGCACTCGTAGACGATGCTACTTTGACCAAGAAGTAATTGACGCCTGATTATAAAAAAAGGCTGCAACCCCACCCTACGGGCTTGCAGCCTTTTTTATGCCATACCCTTCA
>ERZ842401.3763-NODE-3763-length-18476-cov-4.402584_pt1 | contig 18476 bp, 11 predicted proteins | sample MGYA00521270_ERZ842401 | MGnify/ENA primary metagenome ERZ842401 (study PRJEB31892, sample SAMEA3878208) | bioreactor metagenome | biome: Moose rumen | place: Sweden | collected 2011-10 | study: EMG produced TPA metagenomics assembly of the PRJEB12797 data set... | reverse complement strand
GCGCCGAGTACCATTTCAATGAATTCTTTTCCATTTGTGTGCAGTTATTTGTTTCTGCACACAAAGTTCGGGAGTATCCGCCTGAGTGTCAATACCAAAATGTGGCGATATTTGGGGCTCAAAGCTCCGACGAAGTGGCCGTTCCAAGAATCCTAGATGGCTTTCCACCAGCGGAAAATGAAACGGATGCCGGCGGAAAACAGCCCCGGCCCCAGCCCGCAGTAGAACCAGGCGATGAAAGAATCCGGAACCTGCGAGATGCGGCGAAGGGTGATGCCCAGGGGAACTTCGGAGAATCATACTGTTGCTATTATAAAGAAAAAGACTTATTTTTGTTTGAAAAAATACAAGCGCATACGCATAAGCCGATATAACCACTAATCCATATTTATGAAAACTGAAACCAATTACAGGGTCGAAAGCGACCTTCTGGGAGAACTTCAGGTCCCGTTTGACGCTTACTACGGCGTCCAGACCCAGCGCGCTCTCAACAACTACAAAATTTCCAATACGCGGATGTGCGACTATCCGGAATACGTCATAGCCATGGCGTACGTAAAGATGGCCGCCGCCGAGGCCAATGCCCGCCTGGGCGTCCTCGACCGCAAGATAGCCGATGCCATAGTCGCCGCCTGCAAGGAAATCGTGTCCGGCAAGCTTCACGACCAATTCCCCGTCGACATGATGCAGGGCGGCGCCGGAACCTCCGTCAACATGAACGCCAACGAGGTGATCGCCAACCGCGCCCTCGAGCTCATGGGCCATCAGAAAGGCGAATATCAGTACTGCTGGCCCAACGACCATGTCAACTGCGCCCAGTCCACGAACGACGCTTATCCCACCGCATTCCGCTACACTTTCGTGCGGATGAACAAGAAGCTCGTCGCCAGCCTGGAAAAGCTCATCGCCGCTTTCCGTGCCAAGGGAGAGGAGTTCAAGGATATCATCAAGATGGGCCGCACACAGCTGCAGGATGCCGTTCCCATGACTTCAGGACAGGAATTCAACGCATTCGCCAACAACCTTGAGGAAGAGATTGCCAACTTGAACCGCAACGCCGCCCTGCTTAAGGAAATCAACATGGGCGGTACCGCCATCGGTACCGGACTCAATGCCGTTCCCGGTTTCGCCGAGCTCTGCACGAAGCTTCTGTCAGAGTTTACCGGCGACGAATTCCTCAAGGCTCCCGACCTTGTGGAGGCGACTCCCGATACCGGCGCATACGTGAGCTATTCCGCGGCTCTCAAGCGCCTCGCCATCAAGCTCTCCAAGACCTGCAACGACCTTCGCCTCATGGCTTCCGGTCCGCGTTGCGGCCTGCACGAAATCAACCTTCCGCCCATGGCCCCCGGTTCCTCCATCATGCCCGGCAAGGTGAATCCAGTCATCCCCGAGGTCACCAACCAGGTATGCTTCAAGGTCATCGGCAACGACACGACCGTCGCTTTCGCCGCCGAGGCCGGCCAGCTGCAGCTGAACGTGATGGAACCCGTCATTGCCGAGTCCGTCCTCGAAAGCGTGACATGGCTGTGCAATGCCATCGAGACCCTCAGGACCAAGTGCGTAGAAGGAATAACCGTCAATGCCGACCACTGCTATGAAATGGTAAAGAACTCTATCGGCATCGTCACGGCCCTCAATCCGTACATCGGCTACAAGACCTCCACCAAGGTTGCGAAGGAAGCGCTCGAAACCGGCCGCGGAGTCTACGACCTCGTTCTGGAGCATGGTTACATGACCAAGGAAAAACTGGATGAAGTCCTCGACCCCAAGGCCATGACCGCATCCCACATGCTGCTGAAATAACGCCGGACAAGAAGTACAGAATCCGCTCTCGTCATTAAGCGTTTCATACAATGTTTCAAAAATACGCCGGCTTCCGCTGCGAATCCCGGTCCTGCAATGCTTTACTGACATTGTTCCTCGGGGTCCTTTTATGTGCCAGACGCCGCTTTCCGGCGTAGCAGAGACCTGCCCGGCACTTGAGGGATGTAAAAGGCGCGCCTACTTCTTGCGGGAGGCGGTGACGCGCTTCTTCCAGCGGTCCTTGGCAAGCTGCTGCATGTCCCGGACTTCATCGTGCTCGTCGACTATCTCGTCGCCCAGGATTGTCTCTATGAGGGCCTCGAGGGTGAGGATGCCGTGGAAGGAGCCGTATTCGTCGATGACTATGCTTATCTGCTCGTCCTTGGAGAGCATTTCGTCCCAGACGTCGCTCATGGTGGCGTCGAGAGGGAAGGCCGCGATGTCCCTGCGCAGGGCTCCGAGGCGGGTGTCGTACTTGTCCTCGGCCATCATCTGGAGGGCCTCCATGCGCAGGATATAGCCGGTGATGTATTCGTCGTTGTCGGCGTAGACGGGGATGCGGCTGTGGTGGAGGAAGCGTTTGTCCTTGTAGAACGACTTGAGGGTCATGGACTCGGGAGCGATGGCGCAGACCACGCGGGGAGTCATGACGTCCTCTGCGGTGAGCTCGTCAAGGTTTATGATATTCTGGATCACTTCGTTCTCGTCTTCGTCGAGCTCGCCGGACTCTTCGGCCACGTCGGCAAGGGCGCTGACCTCCTCGCGGCTCACCGATACGTCGGCGTCGGGGGGTGTGAGCCGCTTCTGCAGCCATTCTATGGCGATGACTATGGGATACAGGCAGAAGATGAGGCCCCTTATGGTGGCGGCGGTGAAGCCCATGAGGGACTTCCAGCGGGTGGTGCCGACGGTCTTGGGGATAATCTCGGCGAACACCAGGATGAGTATGGTGGTGACGGCGCTCACCAGCCCGAACCATGCCGACCCGAACACCAGGGTGGCCTGCCTGCCCACGCCGGCGGCGCCGATTGTGTTGGCGATGGTGTTGAGCGAAAGGATGGCGGCAAGCGGCCTGGAGCTGTCCAGCTTGTACTGCTTCATGCGGACGGCGGGCTTGTAACCCTCCTCCTCCCGCATGGTGATGTACGAGAGCGGAGTAGACATCAGCACAGCCTCCAGTATTGAGCAGAGGAAAGAGACGGCAAGCGCCCCGAGCAGAAACAGCAAGAGTCCGATCATAATCAGGCTTCAAAGATACTGCTTTATTTTTAATAACCGCATACATTGCGCCCCGGGACCGCTTGCTTTTTACTGAAAATGTTCCTACTTTTGTTTTTAACGACCTTCCGATGTGGCATTTATGAAAACGAAAGACCTCTTTTTCGCGGCATTGACCGCCATCCTTTTCTTCTGCTGCCCTCTGTCTGCCCAGACGCAGACCGGGCGCATTCCACCCGAGGTTTTCTATCTCCTTCCCGAATTCGCCGACGGCACAGTCTATCTCAAGGGCCAGTCCCCGGCTCAGGGGCGCATGAATATCTGTGCCGCTGACAATACTCTCAGGTACATCGACGGGAGCGGCAAAGAGCTGTCTGCAGGCTCTGCCGACAATATAGTCATGGTGCAGATAGGAGACGCCGCTTTCATCTACGGCAATGACGGCTTCTACCGCAAGTATCCCGTAACGCCCAAGACAGGCGTTGCCTACCAGCGCAACGTCCACATTTACAGCGGAGCCAAAAGAGGAGCCTACGGAACCATCGACCAGACAAGTTCGATCAGGCAGTACTCCTCCGTGAGCGACGGTGCCGAAACTTACGACCTTTCCACAGAAGTCCCCTACGAGGTAAACGAGAAGATAGCCATCTACACCGGCAATACCGTCATCCCTCTCACCCGGAAGAACCTCAAAAAGATATTCCCCTCCAAAGCTGACGAGATCAAGGCCTGGTTCAAATCCGGCCACTCCATGCCCCGCACCGTAGAAGACGCCCGGGCCATGCTGGCACAATGGGCCGACTGAGCCGCCACTGAGCCCCTGCCGCCCGAAACATGTGCTTCCCGGGCTTCACTCCTCCCCGTGGTCGGCCAGGACGGATTCCAGGTAGAAGGCCTTTGAGGTGACCACGTCCTTTCCTTCCGCCGAAGGGTCGAGGAAGGCGATTCCGGTATAGCCCATCTGCTGTGCAAGCGGCACGACCTCGACCTTGCGGAAGCTGTCCTCGCCGTCGCATACGAAGACGTACGAGCGCCCCGCCTTCATGACTATGGCGTCGTCGGGCACGGCGTCACAGGCGTTTGCTCCGCATTCTATGACGGCCGAGACGAACATGTTGGGCAGAAGGGTCAAGCCGCTGCCGCCGCCCTTGAGCTCGACATGCACGGTGGCCGACTTGGACGCAGGGTCCATCGCCGCGGTGATGAACGAGACTTCTCCTTCGAGCCCGGTGCGGGTCTTGTCGGAAAGGCGCAGGGTGACCCTCTGGCCGGGGACTATCCTTGCGATATCGGCCTCGAAGACGTTCAGGTCGGCGTGCAGGGCCTTGTTGTCGTAGATTTTCATGAGGACGGTCCCGTCGCCGAGCCAGCTGCCGGTGCTGACGAACACCTCGCCGACGACGCCGCTTATCGGCGCCCTCACCGGGACGGTCCCCGAGAACCGCCCTTCGGCGGCATTTTCGGGCGACAGGCCCAGCTGGACCAGCTGCTGGCGTATGCCCCGGACGGTCGACTCGTCCATGCGGTACCGGGCTTCGGCCTGCCGCAGGTTCTTCTCGACGCCGGCCCCTTTCTCGCGCAGCCCCTGCTCCCTTTCGAGGGCGTCGGCGGACAGTTCCGCCTGCCGGGTCGCAATCAGGTAGTCTTTCTGGAGGGAAACGATTTCGGTGTTCTCGACGAGGGCGAGCGTCGCTCCCGCCTTTACGGACTCTCCCTCTTTGATGAGGATGGTCCTGACTTTGCCGTTCACGAGGGAGGTGACGTCCGCCCTTGCCTGCGGGGAAAGCTTGAGGGAGCCCGAGGTGGGGATGGTCTCGGACAGGACGCGCCGTTCCACCGGTCCCACGGTGATGCCGACCGTCGCCTGCTGCACGGGCGTGAGGAAGACCGTGTCTTCTGCGGCGGGGGCGGAACTCTCTCCGTCGGCAGGTTCGCCGCCGCTCCTGTTGCAGGAAAGGGGCAGAAGCAGCACGAGGGCTGCAAGAAGTATTCTGTTCTTTGTCATTTTACAACCTGGTTGCCTTTGATGAAGTTCATTTCGATGATGGCCTGGTTGAGCTTGTCGGCGGCGACTGCGCCGGCCATTTCGGTCTCAAGGGCCGTCGAGAGGTTCTGTATGTATTCGCTGTAGCTGATGTTTCCGGAGGCGTATTCCAGGCCCGCAAGCTGCCTGAGTTCCCCGGCCTGCGGGAGGGCCTGCTCCAAATAGTAGCCGTAGGTGTCCCGGGCGGTGTCGAGCCGGTCTGCGGCAGCTGCCAGCCGCACAAGGGATGCGTTCCGTTGCTCCTCCAGCTGCGCCTGCGCCATCTGTACGTCGAGGCGTGCGGCGGCAACTTTCTTCCTCTGCGGCCCGAAGAACAGCGGCACGCTGACCCCCGCCTGGAAGCCCATCCAGTTGCCTTTGTCGAAGGCTGAACGGTCGACGCCGTAAGGATTCAGCCCGCTGATGACGAACTGGCGGCTCAGACCCATGCTGAAGCTGGGCAGGAAGCCCTCACGCCTTGCGAGCGAAAGGCTCCGTTCGCTCTGGCCGAGTTCGCTTTGGGACAGCAGCCCCTCGGGCGTACGGTTGAAGGAGAAATCCCCTCCGTCCTCGGGGATGCAGACGTAGGCGTCGGTGGGAACTATTTCTTCCCCGGAGTTCATGAGCAGGCGCAGGGAGAGGGAAGCTTCGTGCTCCAGGTCCAGGGCCTCGCGGAGGCGGATGTCGTTTTCGGCCTTCATGCGGGTGGCGCCGAGGACTTCGAGCCTGCCCGTTTCGCCCTCCTCGTAGCGTGCCCGTGCGGTGCTGACGAACTCTTCAAGTATTTCTCCGTTCTGCCTGAGAAGGTCAGTAACGTGCCGCCGCAGAAGCAGGTCGCAGTAGGCCGATGAGACGTCGCGCCGAAGTTCGCTCTCGGTGAGGAGGCGCTTGCTCTCTTCGACCCTGGTGCCGGCCTCCAGCAGCTTGCGCCGGCCTGAGTAGACCGTCGGAAACTCGAACTCCTGCGACAGCGTGACAGCGTTGTCGGGACTGCCTCCCGAAGTTGGGTCCTGTGACAGGGAAAGCTCCGTCCTGCCTATGTCGAAGGCGGTTTTTTCCAGCGTGCGGGCCTTTTCCTCCGACAGCCCGGCCCTCCGTATGCGCAGGCTGTGCGACAGGGCGTACTCCAGGCATTCGTTGAGCGACTGGGCTCCGGCACAGGGTGCCGCAAGGAGCGTCAGGGACAGGAGCAGTATGCGTTTGATTTTCATTTCTTCTTGGGACTGAATATGTTGTATATCGCAGGAATCACGAACAGGGTGAGGATGGTGGCGGTAATCAGGCCCCCGATGACTACGGTTGCAAGCGGGCGCTGGACTTCGGCGCCGTCGCCCCTCGAGAGTGCCATGGGCAGGAAGCCGAACGAAGCGACGAGTGCCGTCATGATGACCGGACGCAGCCTGTGGCGGCACCCCTCCAAGATGCGTGCGTGCACATCGGTGACGCCCTGCTTCTCCAGGCGGTTGAATTCGCCCACGAGGACGATGCCGTTGAGGACGGCGACTCCGGACAGGGCGATGAAGCCGATGGCGGCCGAAATGCTGAGCGGCATGCCCCTGACCCACAGGGCGAGTATGCCTCCGATGGCGGCAAGGGGGATGGCGGTCGCCACGAACAGCGTCTCGCGGACGTTCTTCAGGGTGGCGAAAAGCAGCATCAGTATGAGGAGCAGGGCGGCGGGAATCGCCACCATGAGCCTCCGGAGCGCACGCTGCATGTTCTCGAACTCTCCGCCGTAGGTGTAGTGGTAGCCCGCAGGCATGGTCAGGCTGCCGTCGAGCACCTTCCTGATATCGCGGACGGTGGAGGCGACGTCGCGGCCCTTGACGTTGAAGCCCACGTAGATGCTGCGTTCGCCGTCTTCGTGCGAAATCTGGGCCGGAGCCTCCTGGTAGGAGATGGATGCAAGCTGCCGGAGGGGCACCACTACGCCCGAGGGTGTCGGGATGAAGATGTTCTCGAGGGTGGAGATGTCGTTGCGCTCGTCGTTGTCGATCCTCAGGACTATGTCGAAGGAACGGCTGCCCTCGAACACCTTGCCTGCCGTCTTGCCCGCGAACGCGGTCTGGAGGACGTCGTTGACTTCCCGGACCGAGATTCCGTATTCGGCCAGGCGCCCGCGGTCGTAGCGGATCTGGAGCTGCGGGAGACCGGTCACCTTCTCGACGTACGGTTCTCCAACGCCGTCGACGGGACGGATAAGGCGCGCGACCTCCGAGGCGAGCTGCGAAAGCACTTCGGCGTCCTCGCCGTATATCTTTATGGCGACGTCCTGGCGTATGCCGGTAATGAGCTCGTTGTTGCGCATCTGGATGGGCTGCGAGAGCTCCGCGTCGAAGCCCGGAATGGCCTTCAGGGCCTCTTCCATCTTGTCCTGCAGGGCGTCCTTGGTCCTGGCGCTCTTCCATTCCTTCTTGGGCCTGAGGGCGACGAGGATGTCGGCGCGCTCGACGGGCATGGGGTCGGTGGGAATCTCGGCGGAGCCGATGCGCGTGACGACCTGCTTGATTTCGGGGAACTGGGCGAGAAGGATTTTTTCGGCCTGGGTGCAGGTTTCGACCATCTGGCCGAGGGATGTGCCCTGGGCCATGCTGGCCTCGATTGCGAAGTCGCCCTCTTCGAGCGAGGGGATGAATTCTCCTCCGAGCGTTGTCATGAGGGCTATCGAAAGCGCAAGGAGGACGACCATGACGGCGACAAGTGCCTTCCCGTGCCTGAGACCCCTGTCGAGAAGGGGCAGATAGCGCGAAGTCAGCCATCCTGTAATCCGGCCGCTCAGGGAGCCGATCCGCTGCTCCGAACGGGCTATGGCCTTGTTCCTGATGGGCTTGCCGAGGATGAGGGCGCTCATCATCGGGACGTAGGTGAGGGAGAGGATGAAGGCGCCCAGAATGGCGAAGAAGATGGTCATCGCCATGGGACGGAACATCTTGCCTTCGATGCCGGTAAGGGTCATGATGGGGAGGTAGACCATCATGATGATGATTTCTCCGAATGCGGCGCTCTGGCGTATCTGGCCGGAGGCCTCGCCGACGAGCTCGTCGAACTGCCTGCCCTGCGGCAGGGTGCCGGGCGGGAACTGTATCATGCGGCTCACTACGGCCTCCACGAGGATTACGGCCCCGTCGACGATGAGGCCGAAGTCGATGGCTCCCAGGCTCATGAGGTTGCCGCTGAGGCCGGTCAGGTACATCATTCCGAAGGCGAACAGCATTGCGAGCGGTATGACCGAAGCCACGATGAAGCCGGCCCTGTAGTTGCCCAGGAACAGGATGAGGATGAGGATGACGATGAGGCCGCCTTCGATGAGGTTGCGGGCTATGGTCCCTGTCACGCGGTTTACGAGCTGCGTGCGGTCGATGTAGGGCTCGATGACGACGCCTTCGGGGAGACTCTTGTTTATCTGGGCGATGCGGGCTTTGACGTTTCCGATGACTTCCTGGAAATTTTCGCCCTTGAGCATCAGGGTGATGCCTGCGACCACTTCGCCCTCTCCGTTCCTGCAGACGGCACCGTAGCGTGTGGCGTGCCCGTAGTGTACGCGTGCGATGTCGCGCACCAGCACCGGTACGCCTTCGTGCGTCTTGATGACTATGCTCCCGATGTCTTCGAGGGAGTTTACGAGTCCCAGGCCGCGGATGTAGTACTGGTTGGAGTTGCGTTCGATGTAGCCGCCGCCCATGTTTTCGTTGTTTTGGTTGAGGGCGGTGTAGAGCTCCCCGACCGTGACGCCCATGGCGTTGAGCCTTTCGAGGTCGATGTCGGCCTCATACTGCTTGACGAAGCCGCCCCAGCCGCTCACTTCGGCCACTCCGGGGGTGCCCGAAAGCTGCTTGCGGACTATCCAGTCCTGGATGGTGCGAAGCTCGGTGAGGGAGTAGCGGTCCTCGTACCCTTCGAGGGTGTGGATGGTGTACTGGTAAATCTCGCCGAGGCCCGTGGAGATGGGGGCGAGCTCGATGTCGGCGTCGCCGGGTATCTGCTCGCGGGCGGCGGAAAGCTGCTGGTTTACGAGTTCGCGGGCCCAGTAATTGTCGGCGCCGTCGTCGAATACGAGGGTGATGACGGCCATCCCGCTGCGGCTGATGCTGCGGCGCTCGGTCACGCGGGGGATGTTGGCAAGCGCCATCTCTATGGGCGTGGTGACGTTCTGCTCCATTTCCTCGGCCCCGAAAGAAGGGGAGGTGACGATGATCTGGACCTGGTTGTTGGTGATGTCGGGGGTGGCGTCGAACGGCAGCCTGATGAGGGACCAGACGCCCCAGACGGTCCACAGGAGTATGACGGCTCCGACAAGGAGCTTGTTGTCGATGGAGAAGCGTATGATTTTCTGAAACATGCGTATCAGGTGCTAAAAAAACAAAATTATGCCTCCCGCGTTGCAACTCGGTTGCAATGTGCACTCCGACAGGGGATACTTCCCTTTTTCGTCAGATGTTGTTGCAGTATAAAAAAATATTGTTATATTTGTACGATTCAGCAACGAATCAATTAATTACCAACGATATGTACATCCGAAAACAATATTGCGCACCGGACGTCTGTTCTGAGCAGTTCGACCTGGAGCTCAGGTTGCTTGACCTTTCTACCACCTCCGGCGAAGACCTCGTCTCCGCAGAAGATGACCCCTGGATTTGAGTAGCGAGGGTTAACAGTTAAGAGAAAGCCTTATGAAAACCAAATCAACAGTCATTCCGGCCCTGTGCCTGCTTGCACTCGCCGCCTCCTGCCAGAAAGAGACCGGCACAAGCGATCCTGTCGCCGTCCCCGTCCCTGACAGAATCACCGCATACATCGACAATTCCGACACAAAAACCTCCTACACAGACGAGACCAGATTCAGCTGGGTCAAGGACGACCGCATACTGCTCGTCGTTACCAACGCAAGCTCCGGAGCCGCGGACCATTATTCCCAATGGGCCCTCGATTCGGGCGTTACCGTCGATTTCCAGGGGACCGACCCCTCTGCCAGCAGTTCCTGGAACGCCACCGGATACGCCCTCTACCCGGTTCTCACGCACGGAGGCACCGCATCCGAAGGACTTACCGTCACGCTCCCTTCATCTTACGAAGTCACAGGTGACAATTTCATGAACATCATACCCCTTGTCGGCAAGGCGGAGGAGGGCAATGCTTCCCGCTACCGTTTCCGCACCGCCGTGGGCGTGCTCAAGGTCACAATGGCCAACCTTCCTTCCACTGCGCGCTCCCTTGCGCTCAATACCACCGTCCCCGTCTGCGGCGTATTCCCGCTCGACGACGCTGCCGCCCAGGAAGGCTTCATGATGTCCGACGCCTCTTCGGCGGGCAACAGTGTCGCAGTCTGCTTCCCTTCGCAGAGCGGCGGATCTTCGCTTACCGTCTACCTTCCGGTGCCGGTCGGGACCATACCGGCAGGAGCTACTTTCAGCATCCTGAATGAGGCCGGCACGGCCCTTTTCACCACGGCCCCCACCACCAAGGCGATCACCGTCGTCCGCAACCAGCTCCTCGACATCACCCCCGTCAATCCCATCACCTTCGTAATGCCCGACGTCGACCTTGACGACCTCCTTGGCGAGTACGAGATGATTGACTACGGACAGGGAGCATATTCCACCAATTACACTCCCGGCGACATCGTCCTCGAAGCCTCCGACGACGCCTCCCTGGGCAATGTCATGATGACCAAGTTCGCAGGCGTCTCCGGCAGGCAGTACGGCACCTTCGACGGCGAATATCTCGTCTTCCCCAAGGACCAGCTCTTTGCCGACAACCCTTATGACGATGCCGACGACAAACCTTACATCGCCATCGACTTCTACAAAGGCTCCGTGGTCGACGCCACATTCCAGCTGGTGGAGAAAGGAAAGATACGTGCCGTGAATGCAGATGCAATGGGCTTCCGCAGCTGCACCGAGGCCGACTGGCTCGAGAACAACCACGGCGGCGGCTGGCCCTGGGTCCTCTGCTTCAATGCCATAGTCGCCCGGTGGAAGAGCCTTGCCGGCAGCGGTTCCTATAGCAAGGGCGAGGAGATTCCGCTCCGTCAGAACATGATTTATGCCTGCAACTCCATCACCTGGGACGGCCAGGGCGTAGCAGGACTGATAGACGGAGATCCTTCAACCTTCTGGCACTCCGACTACTATTACGCAATTGCCAACAACGACACCCAGTATGGCATTTACTTCGACATCACCCTCGACAGCGAGATCGACGCTTTCCGCTTCAAGTATCAGGTCCGCGCAAACAATGCCAACTCCAAGCCGACCAGCATCGTCTACGGCGTGAGCTCCGACGGCGCTACCTGGACATACGCGGGCGAGGACGCCACCGAAGAAATGGCCGCCGCCGCCGCAGGCGACTGGGTGGAGCTGTCGTCCATATCCCTCAAGGACCCTTGCAAGTACATCCGCTTCGGCATCGCCGATTCCAGCGACACCGGTACCGGCTCCCTCACCGGCGACCTCAACTGGGAAGGCTATAAAAAATGCGTCAACATGGCGGAGCTCAAGCTTTTCTGGGCCGAATGACAATTTAAGACCATTATTCAACCATATTGTATATGAGAAAAACAAATTATTGCCCTCCCGAATCATGGACGGGAGACTGGACTCTTGGGAAAGAGCTCCTTGCTGAATCATCGGTTTCCGGAAGCTCCGGTGACATGTCTGTAGAAGACACTGACATCATTTGGACCTATTAATGCAAAAGACCATGAAAAAGATTGTTTATTTTATCGCTTTTGCGGCCCTCACGCTCTGCGCCTGCACACGTTCCGAGTCTGAACTTCCTTTGAGCAGCCCCAAGACAACCGGAGTCCAGACTGTATCCGCCGTCGTCAACGACTACCTCACCAGGTCTGATTATTCCATCTCCGGCAGCGAGGCCGCATTCTCCTGGACGGAAGGGGATGCATTCTACCGTCTTGTGCGCAAATACAATGATGACCATACAGCCTGCACGACCTACGACCATTACACTTACAGCCTGTCTTCGATTGACGGCAATATAGCATATTTCCAAGGTTCTGCGGTTGATACGGACAATTACCATGATTCTGGTTATGCCCTTTACCCTGCAGGCAAATCCAACGGCTCCATCTTTGCCTACTATACCGGAACCAATGCCCTGTACTTCTATCTTAATGATACCACGGTTTACAATGCCTCCCAGCCTCTCAAGGACATAGTCCCGATGGTAGGCAAGCTTAACGACGCCGGAGATGGGTATGAATTCTCTCCCATTACAGGTGTAATAGCGGTCAATGTGAAGCACATCCCCGCCAATGCCACTTCCATCTCCCTTTCCAGCAAGTCCGGAGGTTTCAGCGGCTCATCCGTCTTGATGACGAGCAATACAGCCACGACCTACCCAACAAACATCACAAACCTTGTCGGGCCTGAGAGCAAAGGTCTGCTGAATTCATGGTTCACCGCGGGTACTGCCAAGAGCTATACTTTCTCCGGCCTGAATTATGCCGACAGCTATACCTTCTATTTCCCGGCTCCCGTCGGAACCTACAAAAAACTCACCGTATCCTTGTTCGCCGGCGATGAAGAGATAAAGAGGGTAAGTGCAAAGAAAATAAACCTTGAAATTGTGAGGGCAAAGATTACCAACATTGTGTCCGAGATAGACTTCGACTCTGCCAACCCGCCTTCCGATGAAGATGAATTCGAACTTGAAGAGGCCAGTTACCAAGCTGCCCTTTATGGTACCCAATACAACAACGGTGTATATGTCACGTCGGCTTCAGGTAATTATTCATACTATGCAGTAAAGGACGATACGGGAGATTTTACGGATGAGACTTTCCTTACACAGATTATCAAGGAGTACGGAACCAAGCTGGAGGCCGATATCGCGGCCAGTGGATTCACAGTCCTCACGACAACCAGCACGAAAGAATATGGAGTATATTCCGGAACAGGATGGAGGGGATATTATGAACACTTTGCCAGAAATTCTACGGAATACGGCACTTTCAAGGTCCTCATGCTTGGCGTCAGTCCCGAGGGCAAGGTTACCGGAGAATACAAGATCATCGGCAGCTTCACCGTCGTAGACCCCAACGCCAATCCCCAGAATGACCTCAGTTATTCCGTAGAGCTTATGACTACATGGTCGGCCCAATTCTATTCCGGCTACGTTTACGTACGTCAACCGCTTGACCAATCCTGGCTGAGTTTCTATGCCGTACCTTCCGACCTGGATCTTACAGACGCCACTGTGGTGGAGCCTCTCCTCAAAGAATATGAAACTCTTCTGAAGGCATACTACGGGGACTCGACACCTACACCTCTGAGTGCGTATACAAATTCCGGCACATATAATGTCTTCAGCTACACTGCAGCCAATTACGGCCCCGCAACCTCCATTATCAACGCCCAGGAGGGCGCAACCGGAGACTTGAGCGTGCTGATGATAGGCCTTAAGTCAGACCTCAGCGTCTCGGGAAGGTATTATGTTATAAGCGGAACTATCAGCCGATAGCCGTACTGCCGGCCGGGCCCAAGGTGTTTTAACCTTGTCCGGAGTCCTTCCCTGAAGCGATCCGGTCCCTCAAGCTGAGCATTGAGGCTTCGCTCTCCCGGAAGAACATACGGTAACCCTCGCACAGTGCGTTCAATGGAGCATCTCCGTTGGACGCACTTCTGTGTCCGGGGCACTCTCCGCCGCAGGCGAAAAGGTACTTGCACTCAAGGCACCGGCGGGGGAGGGCATTGCGCTTGCGAAGGCAGAATTGAAGATACCCGGGCGAGGTGGCAAGCTCACGCAGGGAAGTGGCGCCCACATTGCCGAGCAGATACCCGCTCCCCGTGAAATGGTCGCACGCATAGGCGTCGCCGTTCCAGTCGACCGTGATGCTGCCGCCGCAGGTCTCGCAGGCAGTGCAGAGCCCTCTGGGCAGGCCGCACCATGAGGCAAGGGTGCTTTCGAAAAGGCTCACGAAGACGCTCCCCACGTCCTTGCGCACCCATTGGGAATAGACTTCGCACATGAATTGTCCGAAGCCTTCGGCATCTATGTCTTCTGGCCGGCCGTCGGCGACCGGGAGGAACTGCATATAGGTGCTGCCGGCGGATTTGAGGAAGCCGTAGATTTCTGCGCCCCTGCCCTTTGAGGCCTTGTTGACGGTGGTAAGGGTGTTGAACTCCACACCGCTGCGCCTCAGGAGTTCAAGCCCCCTCATGGCTCCTTCGAAAGTGCCGGCGCCACGCTTGTCTTTCCTGAAGGCGTCGTGAATCTCCTCCGGTCCGTCAATTGACAGCCCCACCAGGAAGTTTTCCTGCCTCAGGAATTCCGCCCACCGGGGGTTGAGCGGCAGGCCGCTGGTCTGTATGGTGTTGGTAACGGTTCTCCCTCCGGCGTATTTTTTCTGGAGCCGCACTGCCTGCCGGTAGAAGTCGATGCCGGCAAGGAGCGGCTCCCCGCCGTGCCAGTTGAAAAGGAGCTCGGGGCCGTCATTGGCGTCCGCAGCCTGGGCGATCGTGCGTTCAAGCAGGGCCGGAGTCATCATGCCCTTCGTCCCGCCGCCGTAGTAGCAGTACTTGCAGGCAAGCGGGCACGACGCTCCTGCCGGCTTGATCATCAGCCCTATGCTGAGCGGTCCGGAGAGCCTCATGGCGTCCCGCAGGTGGAAGTAGTCGTTGAGCGGAGCTTTCATCGCTTGCAAATATACCCAATTTGGAATTTATTTCGTACATTTACCGAATGGATAAGAAGATTCCCCGCAGGGCGCTCGTCCTCGCTTCCGGAGCGCTTGCCGCCTGTACTCCGTCGGCAAAGGACAGACAACTCCCCAACATTGTTTTCATTCTTGCCGACGACCTCGGCTGGGGCGACCTCGGCTGCTACGGGCAGACCCTCTTCGAAACTCCCAACATCGATTCCCTCGCTGCGCACGGCATGCGTTTTACGCAGTGCTATTCGGGCACCACCGTCAGTGCGCCGTCGCGATCGTGCCTTGTCACCGGCACCCACAGCGGGCACACTCCTGTGCGCGGCAACCTCGAACTCGACCCCGAGGGCCAGTTTCCGCTGCCGTCGGGAGCGCGTACCGTCTTCCGGGACCTTCAGGCTGCAGGATACCGTACCGGGGCCTTCGGCAAGTGGGGGCTCGGGTTCATCGGCTCCTCCGGCGACCCGTCCGCGCAAGGGATAGACTGCTTCTATGGCTACAACTGCCAGCTGCTGGCGCACAGCTATTACCCTGACCATCTGTGGGACAATTCCTCCAGGGTGGATCTCCCCGACAACCAGGACGACACTCCTTACGGACAGGGGACTTATTCCCAGGATCTCATCCATGAGCGCGCGCTCGATTTCATAGGACGGGCGGCCCGAGAGGGGCAGCGCTTCTTCATGTGGTATCCCACCATCATCCCGCACGCCGAGCTCATCGTCCCCGAGGACAGCATCATAGTCAAGTACCGCGGGCGCTATCCCGAGACGCCCTTTCGCGGGACGGTTGAGGGCATGCCCGGTTTCCGCAAAGGGGGGTACTATTCGCAGGATTATCCCCACGCAACTTTTGCCGCCATGGTTTCGCGGCTCGATGTCTATGTAGGCCAAATCATTGAGAAGTTGCGCTCCGAGGGCCTGCTGGAGAATACCGTAGTCATCTTTGCCAGCGACAACGGCCCCCACATGGAGGGCGGGGCGGATCCCGATTTCTTCGACAGCAACGGCCCGTGGAGAGGCTACAAGAGGGACGTTTACGAGGGCGGCATCCGTGTGCCCATGATCGTGAGCTGGCCGGGGCATATAGCGCAGGGCGCCGAGTCGGACTTCATGTGCACCTTCTGGGACCTCATGCCCACGCTGAGCGAGCTCACCGGCTCCGGCAGTGCCGAGGGGCTCGACGGTGTGAGCCTCCTTCCGCTCCTGAGCGGCAAAGGGCGGCAGCGGGAGCATGACAGCCTGTATTTTGAATTCCAGGAACTCGGAGGCCGCCAGGCGGTGCGCAAGGGTCCCTGGAAACTTGTCCGGCTGGCCGTCCGCAGCGAGCATCCCGTGATGGAGCTGTACAATCTCGATGACGACCCCTCCGAGACCACCGACCTCTCCGCCTCGCATCCCGAAGTGCTCTCCGAGCTCTATTCAATCATGCAATCCTCCCACATCCCCAACCCAAACTTCCCCCTACTCCCGGGGGAGTAGGGGGAAGTCGGGGTGAGTCTTAACGGGCAACAGCCGCGCTTGAAGTCTACTGCTTATATAATGCAGGCCCTGTAAACTTATAGTCCTTGTCAGTCCACGTATCGTCAACCAGCTGATATAGAGCGAAGTAATACCCAGACAGCATTTGTATCCTGTCTATATCCGTAAACGTTCCCGGATAATCATAAGTAGTATCGCCTCCAACGACGAACGCATATTCATACCCGGAAGGTGTCTTGCTTGCGGCATTGAATGTAATTTTTCCCCATAAAGGATCATACGTGCCGTAAGTATGCATGTCAACATCGTAAACCAGGCTTGTGAAATGGCTGATCATGACATCGCCTGCTTCGCTGTCGTCGCTCGCCGCAATGGTTATCGCAAAAGAAGACTTATTGTTTATGTAGTAAGTTCCTATGGCATTAGAGACGTCAGGCGACAAATAATTGAACGGAATTGTTCCGTACTCGATAATACGGCTGTCATCAAGGGACGACAGGCTCAATGTCGTCAGGGCATCAGTAGTATTCAGGAAAATGTAATGGAGATAATACTTGCCGGTTCCGTTATCATTAAGACTTGTAACTATAGGCGTATAAGGGGATGTTGTGTTAGCCATGTACCAATATGTACCTGTAGTAAATTTATTTCCTTCAATGTATCCCGAAAGGTCTTCCTCGGCACTTTGAGTAACATTAAACCTCAGAACGGCAGCTCCTGTAAGAGTGAAGTCGATTTCTGGGCAGCATGTGTTATGGCGGGCGACGGCCACGCTTCTTCCGCTGAGAGCGATGGATGGGAGCTCCAGCACTTCGTTACGTGCCACAGTGAGATCTTTCTTTATCCTTTTGACCACCACATTCTCTGTCTCTCCGCTCTGGCTGATAAACTGTAGGGAGAGGGTGTTGGCGCCGTATGTGCCCACGGGGACGGGGAAGTAGAAATCGTAGGAGTCGCCGTTGGTGAGGGAGGAGACTGTAAGGCTTACATTGTCAACGCCCTCGGAGTTGTATTCCGATGTGTTGGCAAAACAGGCTATTTCCACGTCAGAGCCGGCATAAGCAACGCCGGTATCGGATACGTAGAACTTTCCGGAAAGTTTCTTGTCGCTCGAAACCAGCTTTACCGAGGTGAAAGAAGATGAAACGTTGCTTACGGGTATTTTAAGGATACCCACGGCAGTGGAGAACTTGTATGTTTCGCCGACCTTTCGGCCAATCATCGGGACGACTCCGCCGTCCAGCGGGGCAGAGCTGTTATAAGTGAAGCTGGAAGGAAGGGTCACGACAGGGTAGTCACCGTAATGCTCTTTATTGAAAATTTCGTCCGGATAAATGAGATAGCCCATATTGGTATATGTTGCATCAGCCAGGTTCGGATTGGGATCATACGATTCCAAATCATCGTAAGTAACGCTTTTGGTGAATGTTGCGGTTGTGCTCCCATTATCTGCAGAAGTTGTAAAAGTATAGTAATTGCATTCGGTGATGGATCCGGATGTTTTCATTACCAAAGGCATGCGGATTTTATCGCCGCTGGTCCATCCGAAAATTGAATTGGATGCGTATTGTGTCCTTGTTTGCTGCGTATCGATCTCTGCGACGATTGTCTCGGGAATCAGCTCGTTGACAGTGGCCGGGGAGCTGGCGTTTTCGTTGATGTTCATTTCCTTGGTGCAGGAAAAGAACAGGGCAATGCTTATGGCCAAGATGAGGTAAGTAAACTGTTTCATAACTGCTCTTGATTATTAGTCCCAAAAACCATCAGCACTTTCGGATTCTTCTGATCCGTAAGTTCTTCTTGTAAGATTCTCCCCTGAGGCCATCAGGCATCTTTCCGGAGAAAGATGGAAATTTTTTAATGTAGGTGTTTCGTAAGTCAGCTTCATAATTGTCGGGCTATTTAACTTTCTATAAACATATTATTTCTCAACCATTAAGACGGTGAAACCATCAATTGGTCTAACACGGCTAATATACAACAAATAATCCAATAAATGAAATAGACAGGGGCGACATTTTAAAGAAATGCCGCTTTTTTAAATCGTTTCACCGTCTTAATGGTTGAGATTTAGACATCTTCTTACCAAGATTTTCGGTTTCGGCAGAAACGGCACCACGTCAGATTATGTCCCTATGGGTGGGACCGCCGCGGAGGGCGCCCGCGCCAAAGGCGTAAAAGGGACATCTTGCCCACCGTGACTCTGGATTAATAGCTGAAGTGAGAATTGCCCCTTGTTTTCAGATCGGAAGAGCACACGTCTGAACTCCAGTCACGGCTA
>ERZ842401.3762-NODE-3762-length-18479-cov-10.798904_pt1 | contig 18479 bp, 16 predicted proteins | sample MGYA00521270_ERZ842401 | MGnify/ENA primary metagenome ERZ842401 (study PRJEB31892, sample SAMEA3878208) | bioreactor metagenome | biome: Moose rumen | place: Sweden | collected 2011-10 | study: EMG produced TPA metagenomics assembly of the PRJEB12797 data set... | reverse complement strand
TATACCACGGTTCGCAGATTTTAAAAAGCACTTTTTAACATTTTGGACAGGAATGATGAAAAATAATATACCAGAAATTCTTGTTAACAGATTTGGACTTATTCGGAAGGTGAACTGATGAACATATTTCAAATAAATCGTTCTGATATAGAAGGCCGTTTCGATCCTAAATATATTCTCTATTTACAAAACATTCACGGTTTTAAGTATGAAGTTTTTCCGTTAAAAAGGTTTGTGATTGAAAAACCTCAATATGGAACAGCAGAAATTGGGCTCCCAAGAACTAGTACGCAACAACCACGATATATAAGAATAACAGATATAAATGATTTTGGCGAATTAGATGATTCATTGGGAGCTACAGCAGAAAATTGCTCAGATGAATATTTTTTATATGAAAATGATTTGCTATTTGCAAGGAGCGGTGCAACAGTTGGAAAGACGTATTTGCATAAACATTTGTCATACCCAGCTTTTTTTGCTGGTTATATGATTAGAGTTAGACTCGATGAATCTACTTTATTACCAGATTATCTTTTTGCATATACTCAAACAAGTTTTTATAAAAATTGGGTTGATGCAATTCAAAGAACTGCAGCTCAACCGAATATTAATGCAGAAGAATATGCTTCTTTACCAATTCCTCTTCCGCCTTTATCTGTTCAACAGTCTATAGTTGATTTATATACTGATGCACAGAATCAAAGGAAAAGAAAATTAGAAGAATCCCAAAAACTTCTTAGAAGTGTAGATGATTATCTTTTGGCTGAATTAGGAATTGAATTACCACTGGAAGATAACAAACTGAAAAATAGAGTATTTATATCGTCTTTTCATAATTTAACAGGGGGCAGAATAGATCCTTTTGCAAATACACCTGTTTTAGAAAAACTTCGCTCAAGTTTAAATAATTCATCGTTCATATATTTGAAAGATGCTGTAACAGAGACAAAATTTATAACAACAGAAATATCCTCATCTGATACATATATCGGACTTGAGAATATTGAAAGCAACACTGGAAATTATATTAGAACAGATGAAAAAGAAACAATAAGCAGTGCGTTGATTTTTGAGAGAGATCAAATACTCTTTCCTAAACTACGTCCATATTTGAATAAAGTCTATCTTGCAGAGTTTAACGGAATATGCTCAACAGAGTTTCATGTTTTTAATGCAAAAAATATGGATTCCAATTTTTTACATTATTGTCTTCTTTCAAGAATCACATTGGAACAAACTTCAAATTTAATGACAGGAAATACTTTGCCAAGACTGCAATCTTCGGATATCGCACATATTTTGATTCCGAATCCACCATTTGAAAAACAAAGAGAAATCGCTGAGCATATCTGCAACATTCGCACACAAGCAAAACAATTAAAAAATGAAGCTGACATGATTCTACAGGAAGCAAAACAGAAAGTCGAAAGAATGATTTTGGGAGAATAGCAATGAATGAAATTCTTGGAAAAATAGTTGATAAGGAAGAATCTCTAACAAATAATCCTCATCTTGTTTTTAATTTATTAGAAATCTTTTATTTGACGGATGTTGTTTCATTAATTGTATTTAATAAAGATATTTGCAGTTTCATAGAAAAAGATTTTACCCTTATGTTTAAGGCCGAATATTTTATGTTTGTTGCTATTTTTCTTATGTTATTTTTTGCACTCTATTTTATGTCCGTAATGATAAGGTTTTTTCTTTCAATATTATTTAAGAATATTGAAATCAAAATAGATGATTTTATTCATAAAGATAGACATGGTGCTTTATGGAGTATTTATTCTTTGGAAAAATTTGCTAGAGAAAATAATAAAACTGTTTTGTATGAAAAAGTATGTGAACAGCAAAAAAAATCTGTAAATTTGTCAAAACAACTGGATTTTAATTTCCTTTTGGGAGTTATTTTTTTTGTTCACTTTGTAGCGTATAGAAATTCAGTTTCTATTTATATATCAACTTTTATTCTTGATGTAAAAATGTCAAACCCAATCGGGTATTGGATTTTTACAATTTTGAAGTTTTTCACGGTAATTATTATAATTCTTCGTTTTTTTCATAGTTTTTTATCTATGTCAGAATATTATGTAAAGTATATTGAAAGTCCCGAATATGATAAATTTTTGAAAGAACAAAAAAAGGAGTGTACATGGAAAGCAAAGACACATTGATTTCAGATTTAGTAACGGACATTCACAATGGAAAGCTTCAGCTTCCAGATTTTCAGCGTGGCTGGGTTTGGGATGACAACAGAATCAAAGCCCTGTTAGCAAGTATTACCAATTTATATCCTGTTGGCGCCGCTATGTTTTTAGAATACGGAAATGACTCCATTCGCTTTAAGTATAGAACAATAGAAGGTTGTCCGAAATCTGCTTCCAGCGCAAAACCGACTTGGCTTATTCTTGATGGACAGCAGCGTTTAACTTCCATTTATTCTTCTCTTTATAGTGAAAATCCTGTTGATACAAGAACAGAAAAAGGTGTAGACATAAAGCGCTTATATTATTTTGATATAAGAAAATGTCTTGATACCACAATTGACCGGATCGATGCAATTATTTCTGTAGATGAAAATAAACAAATAAAGGGATTCGGTCGAAATGTAATCCTTCTGGATTTAAGTCCTGCTAATAGTGAATATGAGAAAAAATTAATACCTGCCAATATCTTACTTGATTCCACTAAGTTTACAATGTGGCAGACTGCATATTTCAATTATTATAATTGTGATCCAGCGGTTGTTCAGGAATTCATGCAGTTCATTAATAAAATTCAAATGCCAATGATGAAATATGCAATTCCAGTTATAAGGTTGGATAAAGACACGCCAAAAGAAGCTGTATGCCAGGTTTTTGAAAATGTAAATACAGGTGGAGTATCATTAACAGTATTTGAACTTGTAACAGCTATGTTCGCAATGGATGATTTTGAATTAAGAAAGGATTGGGAAGAAATTCATAATGATAAATTTACTGGAGATATCCTGAGCAAAGTTGAAGCGACAGATTTCTTATCAGCAATGACTCTGCTTACAATGTATAAGGCTTATAAGAATGGTGGTCCTGCTGTTTCTTGTAAAAGAAAAGACATTTTAAATTTAAAGTTAAAAGATTATAAAGATAATCGAACACAACTTATTGAAGGCTTTATTGAAGCAGAAAAACTTCTTGCAGAAGAGAGAATTTTTACAAATAATGACTTACCTTATTCAACTCAGTTGATTCCTCTTTCAGCGTTATGTACTGTTTTGATTGAAAACAAACAAATAAATATCACAGCTATAAAAGACAAATTAAAACAGTGGTACTGGTGTGGAGTTTTAGGTGAATTATACGGTGGAGCTAATGAAACAAGATATGTAAATGATATGACAGGCGTTATGGATTGGCTCGCTGGAGGCACTCAGCCAAAAACTGTTCAGGAAGCATATTTTCAGCCTTCCCGTTTGCTTACTCTACAAACTCGTTTAAGCGCTGCCTATAAAGGAATTATGGCTTTAATAATGAAAAATCACAGCAAAGACTTTATCAGTGGCCGAGACATGGATTTTGTAAATTTTAAAGCAGATAATATTGATATTCATCATGTATTCCCTCAAAAGTACTGTCAGGAAATGAAATACGATAAAACACTTTGGAATTCAATTGTAAATAAAACTCCAATATCTTATGATACGAACAGAAAAATTGGTGGTGTAGCTCCAAGTAAATACATAAAAAATAAAATTGAAAAAGATAATAATGTTGCTCCAGAACAATTAGATGAATACCTAAAATCGCATATGTTAAGTCCTGAATTGTTGCGGTCAGATGATTTTTCTGGTCATATTGTTTTCCGTGCAAAAGCATTGCTTAATTCCATTGAGAAAGCAATGGGTAAACCAATTTCTGGTCGTGACAGCGAAGATGTCATAAAGGCTTTTGGAGCATCGTTGATATAGGAGTTATCAAATGAAAAATGAACTCGATACCCCCACAAACATCTCAAAACTCTACAAAGAAATCAGCTCTATTCTGCGCACAGCCAGAGCAAACGCTTACAAGGCCGTAAACTTTGCGATGGTGACTTCTTATTGGTCTATCGGCCAAGTAATTGTAGAAGATGAACAGAACGGCAATGAACGTGCCGAATACGGAAAGGCCGTTTTGGAAGAACTTTCTAAAAAGCTTACTGCAGAGTTCGGTACTGGATACGATGTCCGTGAACTTAGAAAAATCAGACAGTTTTATCTAGAATTCAAGAATCGGGACTCACTGCGTCCCGAATTAACATGGACTCACTACAGGCTTTTGCTTCGTGTAAAAGATGAAACAGCCCGTAACTGGTATATGAATGAAGCTGCAAATCAAACCTGGTCTACACGTCAACTGGACAGACAGATTTCTGTTTTATATTACGAAAGACTTCTTGCAAGTCAGGATAAAAAGGCCGTTCAAGTTGAAGCTAAAACAAAACTTGCTGAAATTGAACCAGAACAGTTTATTCACGACCCTTATGTTTTGGAATTCTTGAATCTAAAGAATTATCCGGCTTTGCATGAATCTACAATTGAGCAGGCCTTGATAGATAATTTGCAGCACTTTTTGCTGGAGCTTGGAACTGGATTCTGCTTTGAAAGCCGCCAGAAACTTATGCGTTATGAAGACGATGATTTTTATGTAGATTTGGTTTTTTATCATTCAGTTTTGAAATGCCATGTTCTTATTGATTTGAAACTTGGAAAACTAACCCACGGCGATGTAGGCCAGATGGACAGTTACATCCGAATGTTTGATGCTCAATATAAGAGAGACGACGATAACCCGACAATCGGATTGATTCTTTGCTCTGAGAAAAATGAAGCTGTAGTAAAGTATTCAGTTCTTGCCGATGCCAAACAGATTTTTGCATCTAAATATGAACTTGCTCTGCCAAAACCTGAGGAACTTGCTAAGCAGATTAAGATGGATAGGCTTTTAATTGAAGAACAGATGAAAAACTCAGAAGAAGATACTGAATAGATATAAAATGTGAGACGGTGTTTCACATATTTAAAACTGAGAGGTAATCTAATGTCCGAATCCCAGTTAATTGAATACAAAGAATCATGGCGCGATGAATATCTCAAATGGATTTGCGCGAGTTTTGCTTGTCAAAACTCGTTTAGCAAGACGCGAAGCGGATTGCGACGTTTTGCAAATGCTCAGGGCGGTGTGCTTTATATCGGTAAGCGAGATGACGGCTCTGTTTGTGGCCTTGCTGATTCAAAGAAGCTTATGGAAGATATTCCGAATAAAGTTCGTGATGCGCTTGGTTTGATTGTTGATGTGGATTTGATTACTGAGAACGGACTTGATGTTATAAAAAGCCGGTTGTCGCCGTGAACTTGTCTATGATTTTTGACTTCTGTTTTTTGCCTGCCGTGCAGTACCTTTTTGCGGTCTCTTCCGTCAGTTTCTTTCTCGTTTTCATATCCAATCCCATTTTCAGCCCTCATCAGGCTTTTATTTTGGGTTAGATTTTTACTTGATTCACGGCTTTTTTTCGGTTAGATTTTACGTGATTCAATGCGAAGTCTTGTAAATCTTGCAAATCTGACATAGAATAGCAGAATGAATTTAGATGATTACCGCATGAATGCCTATAAGAAGGCATCTGACTCTGATGAGAAAGGAAAAAGCGTTTCTAAGCAAATCCGAAAATCTTCTGAGCCAGGACATGTGCCCCTTGTACATAAACCCATATTTGAAAAAGTAAATAGTCGCATTGGTGAAATTCTCGATAAAGAAAAAGAAGATGAAAAAAATCTTGAAGAAGCGAAACTTGCAGCTCGAACAGGTGTGTGGTATGGAAAAAAAACAACGGTTTCTGATAATGATGTAAAAAAAGCAACTGCAGCATTAACTTCTGGTGGGCTGATAAAAGTCCCTGTACAGCCGACTCAAAAAGGCGAAAAAGAAAGCATTTACAGACGCGTTGCCAAGTTTCTTGTAATTATTGGAGTGGACGAGGCTGCAAAGATAATTCCGCATTTGAGTGAGGAGCAGACTGAAAAAATCATTCCTGAAATTGCAGCTGTTCAAAATGTTCCTCCGGAAGAAGCTGAATCGATTCTGAAAGAGTTTCAAGTTCTTTTGGATAAAGCCCGGGAAGCAGGAGGTCTGGATACTGCCCGTACTATTTTGACAAAAGCATACGGAAGTGAAAAAGCTGAGCAGCTTATCAAAAAGTCCGTGCAGTTTCCAGAGGGAAAGCCGTTTGATTATCTTTCAGAAGCCGATGCAGGGCGCATCGAAGTTTTATTGAATGGTGAAAGTGAATCTGTTAAAGCTCTCGTTTTATCTCAAATAGAACCGAAAAAGGCTGCTGCTGTTTTGAATGCAATGGATGGAGCTACAAAGAGCAGCATAGTGTTGAGACTTGCAAAAATGAAGCCTGTGGCTCCCATGATTCTGGAAAGTGTCAGTAAAAGCCTTTATGAAAAAATGCTTTCACAAAATACGGAAAATACACAGTATCTTGATGGAAGAGGTGTCCTTGCGCAGATATTAAAGAAAATGGATCCTTCTGCAGAGTCTAGCATCATTGCTTCTTTGAGTAGTGAAGATCCTGAACTTGGTGCGGATTTACGGAAAAGATTGTTTACAGAAGAAGACGTTATTGGAGCCGATGACCGCTACATGCAGAATAAACTGCATGACATGGAAGACAAGGACATTGCAGTTCTTATTCGCGGAAAAAATACAGAATTCCGAAAAAAAATACTTGCAAATTTGTCGAAGCGACGTGCTGAAACTGTCCTTGAAGAAGAACAGCTTAATGATTTTGTGTTGAAGTCTGAAAGCGAGCGCATAACATCCCAGTTTTATGCAGACTTGCGGCGTGCTTGGGAAATGGGAAAGCTCCATGTAAAGGGGAGAGATGATGGAGAAATTTACGTATGATGAAAAAGAATGATGTATATAAAGGGTTTAAGGTTCTTGAAGCAATTGATATTCCTTTTTGCGAGTCTACAGGAATATGGTTGCGACATGAAAAGAGTGGGCTTGAGGTTTTTCATCTCCTAAATGACGATGTTGAAAATCTTTTTGCATTTGCATTTCGGACACCGTCCAAAGACAGCACTGGTGCGGCTCATGCACTTGAACACAGTGTTCTGTGCGGTTCAAAAAAATATCCTGTCAAAGATCCTTTTTTGCAGCTTACAAATCAAAGTGTCAATACCTATCTGAATGCTTATACAGCATCAGATCATACTGTATTTCCTGCTAGTTCATTGGTAAAGGCTGATTTTTTTAACCTGTTTTCTGTATATGCTGATGCTGTGTTTTTTCCATTGCTTGAAAAAGAAATTTTCATGCAGGAATGCCATAGGGTTGAGTTTGATGCACAGGGAAATCCTTCGCTACAGGGAGTCGTGTATAATGAAATGAAAGGAGGTTATTCTTCTTTTGAACATGTTGCTTCCGATGCCGTAGATGGAGCAATTCTTGCTGGAACAAATTACCGCTTTGATTCTGGTGGAGATCCAATGATTATTCCATCCTTGACACTGCGAGGACTAAAGGCTTTTCATAAAAAATATTACTGTACTGCAAACTGCCTTGTTTTTTTGTATGGAAACATACCCACAGAAGAACAACTTGATTTTCTTGATGCACATGTCATTCAGAATGTGTCTGGTTATGGTAAAAAAGCTACGTTCCCTGCTGAAGATACTTCTGTTTCTTTAAGAAAAAAAATGCATGTGTATGGTCCTACAGATGAAGACAATAAAGATTCTGTAAATATTGTTTCCCTTGCATGGAGATTGTCAGATGGCATAGAAAAAGAAGACAGGGCGTGTTTTAACATGCTGCTTACTTTTCTGGATTATCTTCTTTGGGGTGACGACAGTGCTGTCGTTTCCAAGGTTCTTTTGAAAAGTGGACTTGGACAGGATATTTCTCCTTTGACGGGAATAAGTTTGTCTTCACGGTATCCGTACGCGTGTTTTTCTATGCATGGAGTGAAAAAGGAAGATGAAGCAGCTTTTACGAAAGAAGTTCTTCAGGCTTTGAAAGATGTTTGTAAAAACGGATTTCAGCAAGAAGACTTAGAACGGCTCGAAAATGCGTTTGACATTAGTAACAGGGAAATAAAGCGTCCAGATGGTTCTCCTTTTTCAATGGTCTTGTTGCGTAAGGTGCTGAACTGCTGGCTATATGGATTTAATCCTTGGGAATGTCTTTTTCCGAGGGAAGATTTTAAAGCCCTAAAGGAAACTATTGCTCATGATCCTGATTATTTACAAAAGGCTATCCTAAAGTATTTTATAGAAAATGACAGAATGATGCTTATTTCTGTTGAACCATCTGCAAAATGGAGTATGAATCGTATCCGCATGGAAGCACAGATTGCAAAGAAGCAGTTGAAGGCATTGGGACGTGACACGATTCTTGCAGAGCTTAAGCGTATGAACGAATTTCAGCACAAGCCTGAAAACACAGATGTTATACCTCGGCTGAAAGTTTCTGATTTGGATGCGAAAATAGAGGAAATCCAGATATCCAAGGGAAAGGTTCGTGATGTTCCTTTGTATGTAAGCAAAGAACCTACCAATGGAATAGTATATGTCAATGTTGCATTTCCCGTTGACGTGCTTGATGCAGCTGATTATCCTTATCTGCCATTTCTTGCAGGCTGCATTGCTGATATCGGTTGGAAAGGTGTACCGTGGGATGTTGCCATAAAAAGCATTGGCAGAATTTCTGGTGGCATGAGGGCGTTTTTGCGTTCAACTCGGCTGCCAGAAGGTCTGAAAGACTGTAAAAATGATGCCTTGATTGGTAGAGACTGGCTCGTATTCCGTTTTGAGTCCTTGGAAGAAAAAGTTTCTGAATGTGTTTCTTTGTTGCAAGATTGCATTTTGAAAACGGACTTTTCTGATACTGTTCGTTTAAAGGATTTGCTTTCGTGCTATTTGAACGAAATAAAATATTCTGCTGTTGCCAATGCTCATACGTATGCATCAAGCCGTGTCCAACGGTCTGTGAACAGAAATAAAGCTGTACAGGAACTATGGGATGGCATTGCTTCCGTTTTTTTTGCAGCAAAAATGGGAAAACAGGACTTGAGTGTTCTGTCAGAAAAATTATGTTCTCTGTTTGGAAAAGTCTGCGGTTCTGGCGCTGTCATGCACATAACGGGAACTGAGGATGGAATCGCCATGACTAAGAAATGCCTTTCATCTTTTGTTAAGCAGATGCATTTGACTGCTCCCTGTTCAAAAAAAAGACAGTCAGACAGTGCCTTTTATTCATTGTGCAATGAGCTTGTCTATGATGATGTATATAACTCTAAGGATTTAATGACAAAAACCTGCAGCAAAGAATATTTTGTCATTCCTGGCACAGTCGGTTATGCTGTAAAATATTTTCCTAGCAGTCTATATGGTACAAAGAATTCTGTTGCCGATTCTGTCTATTCCCATTGTTTGTCTACTACAGAACTATGGAAGAAAATTCGCACGGAAGGAGGTGCGTATGGAGCATTTCTTTCTACAAACAGCCTTTCAGGCATAACACGATTCCTGACGTATAGAGATCCAAAGCCATTTGCGGCTCTGAAGGTTGTGGAGCAGATTATTGAACAGTCTGCAGAAAGAGAATTTTCTGTTGAAGATGTAGAAAAGTCTATTACAGGTTCTTATTCTGATGAAATTAATCCTATTACCCCTGAAAATCGCGGCATGACGGGGTTCTTTAGGGAATTGAGTGGCATAAAGAAGAATTTTCCGTTAAAACGAGTAACGTATTTGCTTTCCATTAGTGCTCAGGATTTACATGAATCAGCCTGTCGGTTTGCAAAAAAAATGAAAAAAGCTGATAATGAAGTCGTTATGTGTGCAAAAAATCTTATCCCAAAAGAAATGACTGGAAAAATATTAAAATTGCCGATATAATAATTATAATCCAAACTTAAACGTGGGAGATAGAAATAGTATGGAAAATAAAACAGAAGACTTTGTTGGCATGATTCGGCAGCTGGTTTCAGATGTTCAGGGGGCTCCTTACCCTGGACCAGGATTCGAACCAGAAGTGTATTCCATTTGGTACGAACATGTACAGCGTAATGCTCAGTCTTGCTATGAGTTTTTGAATGAGCATTTCCCTCTGCAGTTTAAGGATTTTGACGAAAGTTTGCAGAATATGTTTAAATAATCTATATCAAACTCCGAAAATCTTATATGGAAGAGTATATTTTTTCTATTTAAGATTCTGGTGGGTTTGGGATGAATGTACGGAAATTTAATCGGTGCAAGCGATATATGCTTGCAGGTTCATTAAAAAAGAATGGTTTTGACAGATGGCGTCTGGTCATGAACGGTTTTAATACTGTGACCGGAGCTGATTGTACATTCTTTATTGAATTTTATGTTTTAAATCCTCTTCTTTCGCCTTCTGAATGTGTTTTGGGATTTAAGAGTAGGCTTGAAAAGGCTCCTGAGGATTTGCAGTACGCTCTTGCTGGTACTGAAACTGGAAAATCTCTTCTGACGGAAAAAGATGTGCGGCCTTCCTTTGTCATGGTAAAAGTCGGTTGCATTTCAAAAAATGGAAAACAATTAAATGCTTATTTCCCTTCCAACACATTAAAAACCGATTCCAATGAATATGTCCTGAAAGTAGGAACTACTGATGCTAATACATGCATGCTTACGGATTCATCCACCTCTGGTTCAGTTTCCGTTACAAGGATTGATTTGATTCAACAGCCAGAATTGCTGTGCGATGTCGGTTCTTTTGCATGGAATTTACGCTACAAAATCGAAGATTGCCTGATGCCGAATTTTACAAGTTCTGGCATAAACTGGTCCTGCTTTGGTGCAAGAACTAGTTTTTCTGGCATGATTGTGATGGATGGCGAAAAATATGCTGTCAATTCGACAACATCATATGGGTATTTCGATAAAAACTGGGGTCGAGATTTTTCGAATCCTTTTTTCCATTTGAGTTCAAACAACCTGACTAGCAATATCAGTGGAAAAAAATTGCTTTCATCTTGTTTTGCTGTCCAAGGCATATATAACAAGCGTTTGAGCCTTCTGTCCTTGTTGGAAGACAAGAAAATTGAATTTCATGCAGGCGGAAGAAAAAAATATGCAACGTTGTATGATTTTTCAGAAACAGTTCCTGATGATGACGGCATAAAGCTCCATTGGTCTGTAAGCATCAATGACAGAAATCATGTGGTGGATGTTGACATTTTCTGCAAGGCTGAAAACATGATCGTCCGCGAATATGAATGTCCTGAAGGCGGCAGAAAAATAATGAAGGTTTTGGCTGGTGCTGCGGGTACAGGTGAATTGAAGTTGTATCGCAAAGTAAAGAAAAACCTTGAACTTATTGAAGAAGTTCATATTGCAAATTGTTTGTGTGAATACGGAAACATTGAATATCCTGTAAAGTAAAATTTGATTTTTTCTCTCCATTTTTTTATATTGAACATGAAAATGAAATGGAGGTGAAAAATGACGTATGATAAAATGACAGTCAAGATGCAGGATGCTTTGCAGGACGCTGCATCATTTGCCACTCAGAAAAATCATGGCGAAGTAGGGAATGAGCATATATTGGCATCCCTGCTTAAACAGCAAGATGGGACAGTTTCTCCTCTGGTAGAACGAATAGGCGTAAAGTCATCCGTGCTACTCTCTGAAATAAATTCTTTATTGGATTCCTACCCTCAGGTAAATGGCAATATCCGCATGGCGTTGTCCGATGAAGCCTCTCGAATGCTTTCAAAAGCTGAACTGGAGATGGCAAACTTAAAGGATTCGTATTTGTCAACGGAACACGTGCTGCTTGCAATGGCAGATGGAGATTACCGCGTTACAGAGGTTTTGACTAGCCATGGTATTACCAAAAAGTCTGTCCTTTCTGCCTTAAAGGAATTAAGGGGAAACCAGACTGTTGATGATCAAGATCCTGAAAGCAAGATGCGCTCCCTTGAAAAATATTGTCTTGATTTGACAGCGCGTGCACGGCAGGGGAAGATTGATCCTGTCATTGGCCGAGATGAAGAGATTCGTCGTGTCATGCAGGTTATAAGTCGTCGCACAAAGAATAATCCAGTATTGATTGGTGAACCAGGTGTTGGAAAGACGGCAATTGTAGAAGGACTTGCATTGAGAATTGCTTCTGGAGATGTTCCTGAAAGCCTTCAGAACAAGCGCCTTTTATCGCTTGATTTGGGACAGCTTGTTGCAGGAGCAAAATTTCGAGGTGAATTTGAAGAACGCTTAAAAGGTGTTATCAATGAAGTTGCAAAATCAGAGGGCAGAATAATTCTTTTTATTGATGAATTGCACACTATCGTTGGAGCAGGAGCTTCGGAGGGCAGCATGGATGCAGGAAATCTCCTGAAGCCTGCCCTTGCACGGGGTGAACTCCATGTCATTGGTGCGACAACCTTGAACGAATACCGTAAATACATAGAAAAGGATGCAGCACTTGAACGGCGTTTTCAGCAGGTTTTCTGTAAAGAACCAACTGTTGAAGACACGATTGCCATCTTGCGCGGGTTGCGTGATAAATATGAAATTCATCATGGTGTAAAAATAAATGATGAGGCACTTGTAGAAGCTGCAACGTTGAGCGATCGTTATATTACAAGCCGCTTTTTGCCAGACAAGGCTATTGACCTGGTTGATGAAGCAAGCAGCCGCCTTAAGATGGAAATAGAAAGCCAGCCTGAAGAGTTGGATCGTCTTGAACGTAAAATTTTACAATTGGAAATAGAAAGGCAGTCTCTGCTTAAGGAGGATGATTCGGCTAGTAAAGAGCGTCTTGAAAAGTTGGAAAAGGAGCTTGCAGACATTTCATCACAACGAGATGCCATGAAACTGCAATGGCAGAATGAAAAGACTTCAATAGAAGGCAGCCGCCATATAAAAGAAGAGCTTGAAAAAGCTAAATTTGAACTTGACAAAGCTTTGCGTGAAAACCAGCTTGCAAGGGCTTCTGAACTTAAGTATTCCATTATTCCAAAACTTACGGAACAGCTTGAATCCATGCAGGAGCACCAGCAGTCTTTTTCTGATGCTTCAATCAGTGATGAACGAAAGAATATACTGAAAAAGGAAGTGACTGAAGAGGACATTGCCAAGGTTGTTAGTGCATGGACTGGAATTCCTGTCGCAAAAATGATGACAAGTGAAAAGCAGAAATACTTGATGCTGGAAAATGTATTGCATGACCGTGTAATTGGCCAGGAGACAGCCGTTACTGCTGTGTCTGATGCAATTCGTCGTAATAAAGCTGGTTTGAGTGATCCTGACAAGCCCTTGGGAACCTTCCTTTTCATTGGTCCAACTGGAGTTGGAAAAACTGAACTTGCAAAGACTCTTGCTGATTTTTTGTTCAATGATGAAAAGGCTCTTACTCGCATCGATATGAGCGAGTACATGGATAAATTCAGTGTGACAAGGTTGATTGGTGCACCTCCTGGATATGTTGGATACGATGAAGGTGGTCAACTGACAGAAGCTGTTCGAAGAAGGCCGTATAGCGTGGTTCTGTTTGATGAAATTGAAAAGGCTCATCCCGATGTCTTTAATGTGTTCCTTCAATTGCTTGATGATGGTCGCTTGACGGATGGTCAGGGCAGAGTCGTTGATTTTAAGAATACAATTATAATCATGACCAGCAACCTCGGTTCAGATGTCATTCTTGATGCTGCCATAAACAATCAAACTGATGGAGTAAAGGAAAAGATTGATGTCCTTTTAAAACAACACTTCAAGCCTGAGTTTCTGAATAGAATTGATGAAATAATTATGTTTAACAGTCTTGGAAGAGATCACATAAAGAATATTGTCCGTCTTCAGCTGAAGCATGTTGAAAAGCGTCTTGAAGAACGAAGACTTTCGATTAAGTTTGATGATGATGCAGTGGAATTCCTTTCAACTGTTGGATATGATCCAGCTTTTGGAGCACGTCCTGTAAAAAGAGCTGTTCAGATGTATGTAGAAAATCCTCTTGCAAGGGAAATTCTTTCTGGAAAGTATGCGGACAATGCCGTTATTACGGTGAAATGTTCGCCTGACGGTAATGCTCTTGTATTTCATTAATTTTTTATATATCATAAGGATAAATAGGATATAACTGTGAGAAAAAAAATACTGATGATCCTGCTTGTCCTTATGATGTTTTGTGTCCATTTGAATGCGGGCACTGGTATCGGTGCTCAAGTTGGTCTGATACCCCCGTTATTTAATATAGATGCTGCTCAGACATTTTCTGCTACCATAAAGACTGACAGGATTCCTTTTGTTTTTTCTGCAAGAATCCAGCTTGAAGACAAAAAGTTTTCTGGTGCAGGTTTTTCATCGGACATGTGGCTGGCAAATCCTGTCATTGGGCATTCAATCATCCATTTCTATTATGGCCCAGGTTTGACAGTCGTTTACTTTCCAAAAATTGACAGGAATGAGTTTTCTCAGGTCGCACAGCTTTTTGCAGCTACTCGTTTTGTAACCGGTATAAATTGTTTTCTTACTGATTTTTCAGAAATATATGCACAGGCTGCTGTAGAGCCTGGTGTCGTCTTCCATGAAAAAGACGGTGTCAAATTCAGAATAGTGTTTCCTATCGAAACTGGAATCCGCATTTGGTTTTAAGAAATTCTACCGCTTCTGTCATTTCTTCCTTCAAGTGCCATGGAGGGTTAATGATGAGCATACCACTTCCATATAAATGAGCTTTTGATTCTTCGGGTATGTCATTGGGATTCATGAGCGTTAATTCACATCGAAAGCTTTCGCACGGCATTGTTCCGAGTTTTGAATAATCTTCAAGGGCTGACAGCATTTGTGCAGTCTCATTTTTTCTGCGCGCAAGCAGTGGATACCATAATGCAATGATTGCAGTGTTCCATTTTTTTCGCACCATTTTTAGGGAATTCGTTACATTATTGTAATCACTGTCATCTTCATAACTTGGATCACACAGTACGAGCCCCCTTTTTATTTGTGGTGGGGTGAGTGCATTGAGTTGTTCGTAGCTGTCTGCATTGCATAATATTGTTCTTGCTTCTGCAGGTGTTTCCTGTTCATTCCTTAACAGAGGCATTTCAAGCAGCATTTGCAGTTTAGCAACTGCCTGCGGATGTTTTTCAATAATAAAGTGACGGTCTCCTTTCCTTAGAAACAGGCGTTCCAATTCTACGCTGCCTGCATACAAATCCTGATCATAATATGATTTTTCTAATGCAAGGTAGTCAGCAATGGCCTCTGGTAGATTTTTCATTCTTCCTGTAGAATTCATGATTTTTTTTATGCCTGAGTCAGCTTCACCTGTCTTTAATAGACGTTCATCAGTCAAAGCAAATCTTCCAGCGCCTGCATGGCTGTCAATAATTGTAAATGGCTTGTCTTTTTTGCATAATGACCGCAGAATTCGCACCAGACAAATGTGTTTTAAGATGTCTGCATGATTTCCTGCATGATATTCATGTTGATAAGATAGCATGAATGGAAGTCTAAAGATATTGTGAGTTTTTGTCTAGTATGGAAAAAAAAGAAAAAAGCTCTTCATAAAGAAGAGCCTTAGGTCGGGATGACAGGATTTGAACCTGCGACCCTCTGGTCCCAAACCAGATGCGCTACCAGCTGCGCTACGTCCCGAAGATGAATGGAGGATGACGGGATCGAACCGCCGACAACCTGGGTGTAAACCAGGTGCTCTCCCAGCTGAGCTAATCCTCCGTTCAAGTGCTTATATAATATCAATAACCGTTATTTGTGTCAACATCAAAAAGTGAAAATCTAAAAAAAAATAGATTCTATTTTAGTACACGAGTACTGGAATTTAATATATGAATATACTATACTGTTGAAATCTAACTTAGAACATGATACATACTTTATTAAGGAGATTTGTATGAATAAAAGCGAATTGGTCGATGCAATTGCAAATGATACTGGGCTGTCAAAAAAGGATTCTGAAGCAGCATTGAAGTCTTTCATTGAAAATGTTTCTGATGCTCTTGTAAAGGGTGATTCTGTACAGCTTATTGGATTTGGAACTTTTTCAATAAGTGAGCGTAAAGCTCGTTCTGGTCGCAACCCTAAAACTAAGGAAAAAATCACTATTGCTGCTTCCAAGAATGCAAAATTCAAGGTTGGAAAGGCTCTTAAGGATCGTATTAACAAGAAATAATTTTTACATGCAATGAAAACACTCTGAGTTAATCAGGGTGTTTTTTTATGGAGTTGTACGTGAAAGAGCAGTTTTCAAGAACCTTTTTGATGCTGGGCGAAGATAACATGCGCAGGCTGTTTGATTCCAGAGTAGCAGTATTCGGTATTGGAGGCGTCGGTGGATACGTGGTTGAAGCCCTTGCCCGTACAGGCATAGGTGCTCTTGATATTATTGACAATGATACCGTTTGTGTTTCCAACATTAATCGACAGATTTATGCCTTGCATTCTACGGTAGGAAGATATAAGGTTGATGTTGCCCGAGAAAGGATACTTGATATAAATCCAGAGTGTAGGGTTACTGCCTACAGAACATTTTTTCTTCCTGAAACGGCTTCTCAGTTTCATTTTGAAGACTACGATTATGTTGTAGACTGCATTGATACTGTAGCGGGAAAAATACAGATTGCGGTGCAGGCAGTAAATGCGAAAACTCGTGTTATCAGTTGCATGGGAGCTGGCAACAAGATGAATCCCTTGGAATTTGAAGTTGCAGACATATCAAAAACGAGTGTCTGTCCGCTCGCAAGAGCTGTTCGGCAAGGCTTGCGAAAAGTTGGCATCAACAGTTTGAAGGTTGTGTATTCAAAGGAAACGATTGTGAAAAGCAAGTCTGACAATCCTGAGCGTGTCCCCGGAAGCAATGCATTTGTTCCTTCTGTTGCAGGGTTGATTATTGCATCTGAAGTCGTGAAGGACATCATGTCATAAGGCTATTGTGTTTTTTGATTCTAAACAAAAAAATGTTTACAAAAGGCTTTTAATGATTTAAACTGTATTATAGTATGGAAAGAAAGCCTGTTGAAGTCACAATCTATTTTGGTACAATTTATGTTTTAAAAGCCTCTTTTGGAGTGGCAAGGGAAATTGCATTTCCTTCTGTACATTCATCTGGTGAAACGATAGAGGAGGCCGAAGACAACTTTATGCATGATTTGCTCATCTATGCGAAAGTTGCCTGCCTGTCTGAAAAAAATGTTCTGCCCAAATCCGTAAATTTGTACTACTACGAATATCCGTATATTATTCAAAACGGCGTAAAGATAACATTAACTTCTGAAGTTAATATGTTGAAAAATACGTTTGACAGTAAGGTTTTGACGGATGTCTCGTTTTCTATTTTCGGTGTTGAACCGAATAATCTTCAATCCGTTGCATACGATATATCTCCACTTTTCATGAGAATTACTCAGGATGAAGAGTTAAAGAAAATATTTGCTACAGCACAGGAAGAAGATAAGGATTACCACTTGAAGAAATCTGAAATTGTTTCAAATTCCGTTCTTTCACCTGTGGAAAAAGAAACGCTTATTGAAATCCTTAATAAAATAAAATAATTCCAGTGGGGAATGTTTTTATCGTGTTCTATGTATTGAGAGCACCTCGAAAAACTCGCCTATGACAATTTTTCGAATGTGCCGATGAGTTCAAGCTTGCATTGCAACTATAGTCTTTATAATAGCACGAGTCACTACGTTGCATTTTCAGAGTTACCTCGAAAAACTGCCATTTGTATAACTACTGCTCGAATAATCCGATTAAGTACATTGATCCTGATGGACGAAAAACCTCTGTAGTGATTGTACATGCAGATACATGGTGGGAAAAACCGTTTGGAGGCTCTCATGTCGCAATACATTTCTCTAATCCAGGAAAAGATGAGTTCGGAGATGAGTATGGGGAATGGTTGTATGATCCAAGCGGAAGCTATGCAATTGGCAATAGAAATCATCCTACTGAAGGAACTTTTTCTGGAGATGAGGCCAACTTAAACAACTATATAGAAGATGTTGAAAATCGTGGTAGTGGTGAACATTGCAAAATCTATGAATTCGATACAACGTCGGAGCAAGAAAATAAAATGGTTAGACGAACCCTAGAATTAGGGGATGGTTGGGGATTTAGTTGTGCAGATTTTGCTTCGGATGTATTAAAGGAAATAGGGGCTTATCATGTTTTGACCCCAGGTAGTCTTGAAGTTCAATTACCAAAACTACAAAAAAAAATAAACGGTATGGAGTCTTCTGTAAATGAATAAAATAAAATTGTTTGTAATTTTTTTTGTTTATATATTTGATTTATCTTTTTATTTTTTATCATATTCTTATTCAAAACAAATTGACTTGATAAATATATTTTTCATTTCATTATTCATTAATACGTTTATATTATTGTTCAATAAATGTTTAATAATTATATCTTTATCAACAAATTTTATTATATATGTAATCTTATTCTTTACTGTAAT
>ERZ842401.3761-NODE-3761-length-18482-cov-53.403918_pt1 | contig 18482 bp, 10 predicted proteins | sample MGYA00521270_ERZ842401 | MGnify/ENA primary metagenome ERZ842401 (study PRJEB31892, sample SAMEA3878208) | bioreactor metagenome | biome: Moose rumen | place: Sweden | collected 2011-10 | study: EMG produced TPA metagenomics assembly of the PRJEB12797 data set... | reverse complement strand
AGTCGAAAACTTTGACGGCTTCTGATGCTGATGTCGAGGGAATGATCAAAGAATTGTTGGAAGAGAAGATTATTGGATAAGAGATATGAATAATGTATTTGTTTATGTTGAGATAGAAGGTACACAGGTACAGGAAGTATCTCAGGAGCTGCTGACCAAAGGTCGCAAGCTCGCCAATGAACTGGGTGTAGAGCTCCACGCCGTTGTTGCCGGTACTGGCATCAAGGGCAAGGTGGAAGACCAGATTCTGCCCTACGGTGTCGACAAGCTGTTTGTCTTCGACGGTGAGGGACTGTTCCCTTACACGTCGGCTCCCCACACCGATATTCTGGTGAACCTCTTCAAGGAGGAGCAACCGCAGATCTGCCTGATGGGTGCCACCGTGATTGGTCGTGACCTCGGTCCTCGTGTATCGTCGTCGCTGACCTCTGGTTTGACAGCCGACTGCACCGAGCTGGAGATTGGTGACTATGAGGACAAGAAGAGTGGTAAGACTTACGAGAACCTGCTCTATCAGATTCGTCCCGCCTTCGGTGGTAACATCGTGGCAACCATCGTTAACCCCGACCATCGCCCCCAGATGGCTACCGTTCGTAGCGGTGTGATGCAGAAGGCTCTCTACGAGGGCGACTACAAGAAGGAGGTTGTTTATCCTGAAGTTGCTAAGTATGTAAGCCCTGAGGCTTATGTCGTAAAAGTGCTCGACCACCATGTAGAGGCTGCCAAGCACAACCTGAAGGGTGCGCCCATCGTGGTTGCTGGTGGTTATGGTGTTGGCTCTAAGGAAGGCTTCGACCAACTGTTCCAGTTGGCAAAGGTGCTTCACGGTGAGGTTGGCGGTAGCCGTGCTGCTGTTGATGCAGGATGGATTGATCACGACCGTCAGATTGGTCAGACGGGTGTTACCGTTCATCCAAAGGTGTACATTGCCTGCGGTATCTCTGGACAGATTCAGCACATCGCTGGTATGCAGGACTCTGGCATCATCATCAGCGTCAACTCTGACCCCGATGCGCCTATCAACAAGATTGCTGACTACGTGATCGTAGGCACCGTCGAAGAGGTAGTTCCTAAGCTGATTAAGTACTACAAGCAGAACAGTAAATAATGAAGAATAATAAGTATACTTGGATTCTCTGGCTTATTTTGGCAGTGGTATTCGCCTATGATATCGTAACCGCTGAATCAGTAAGCGATATAGTCATCCGAGGTATTCTTGTAATAATACTACTCTGCACGGCTTGTTATGAAGTATATAAGTCATTAAAAGATTAGAAATAAATTATGGCAAACTATTATAGCGATCATCCTGAGATCGGGTTCTATTTGAACCACCCCCTAATGGCTCGTATTGTCGAGCTGAAAGAAAAGGGTTTCGCTGATGCGAAAGAATTCGACTATGCTCCCGTTGACCTGGGCGATGCCATCGAGAACTACAAGCAGATTCTCGACATCACAGGCGACGTGGCTGCCAATATCATTGCACCGAACTCGGAGAGCGTTGACCTCGAAGGTCCGCACCTCGAGAACGGCCGCATGATCTATGCAAGCAAGACTTACGAGAACCTCGACGCCACCCGCAAGGCCGGCCTCTGGGGTGTCTCGATGCCTCGCCGCTACGGCGGTCTGAACCTGCCTAACACCATCTTCTCGATGCTGAGTGAAATGATTTCGGCTGCTGATGCCGGCTTCCAGAACATCTGGAGCCTGCAGTCGTGTATCGACACGCTCTATGAGTTTGGCTCTGAGGAGCAGCGCCAGAAGTATATCCCCCGCGTTTGTGCCGGTGAGGGTATGTCGATGGACCTCACGGAGCCCGATGCCGGTTCGGACCTGCAGCGCGTGATGCTGAAGGCTACCTTCGACGAGAAAGAGAACTGCTGGCGCCTGAACGGTGTGAAGCGTTTCATCACCAATGGTGACTCTGACATCCACCTCGTGCTGGCTCGCTCTGAGGAGGGCACCAAGGACGGACGCGGTCTGTCGATGTTCATCTACGACAAGCGTCAGGGTGGTGTCGATGTTCGTCACATTGAGCACAAGCTGGGTATCCACGGTTCACCCACCTGTGAGCTGACCTACAAGAACGCCAAGGCAGAACTCTGCGGAAGCACCCGTCTCGGCCTCATCAAGTACGTGATGTCGCTGATGAACGGTGCCCGCTTAGGTATCGCTGCACAGAGCGTCGGTGTGGAGCAGGAGGCTTACAACGAGGGACTGGCTTACGCTAAGGAGCGTCAGCAGTTTGGTGACAAGATCATCAACTTCCCTGCTGTTTACGACATGCTGAGCCGTATGAAGGCTAAGCTCGATGCCGGTCGTTCACTGCTCTACGAGACAGCCGCCTACGTCGACATCTACAAGTGTTTAGAGGACATCGAGCGTGACCGCAAGCTGACACCCGAGGAGAAGCAGGAACTGAAGAAGTACCAGCGTTTGGCTGATGCCTTCACGCCGCTGGCCAAGGGTATGAACTCCGAGTACGCCAACCAGAACGCCTACGACGCCATCTCTATCCACGGCGGTTCGGGCTTCATCATGGAGTACAAGAGCCAGCGCCTCTATCGCGACGCCCGCATCTTCTCTATCTATGAGGGTACTACGCAGTTGCAGGTCGTTGCCGCCATCCGCTACATCACCAACGGCACCATGCTTCAGAACATCAAGGACATGATGAACGGCATGGAGGTGCTCGACCGTCTGGAGCCGATAGCCCATCGCGTCATAACACTCATCGACATCTACGAGGAAGCCCTCAACAAGGTGAAGGCGCTGAACAATCAGGAGGCTCAGGACTTCCTGGCCCGTCGCCTCTACGACATGACGGCTGAGCTCGTGATGAGCATCCTCATCATCCGCGACGCCACGAAGGCTCCCGAACTCTTCGAGAAGAGTGCCAACGTCTACGTGCGCATGGCTATCGAGGACATCGCCGGCAAGGCTGCCTATATCGACATGTTCAAGGAAGAAGACCTTGCTGCCTTCCGTGCCGCAGAGCCTACTACCGAAGAAGCATAAGAAAAAGGGGCTGTCATGGAACAAACGGTTATTTATGACATCTGCGGCTGGGTGGCCAGTATCGGAATGATATTAGGCTATTTGCCCCAGGCTATCGAGACTATTCGCACACGCAACACCGACGGAATAGCCCTGCCCACCTTCCTGATGATGGCTGTGGGTGGAATGGCGTTCATGCTTCAAGGACTGCTACACAAGCCCGACATCCTGTGGGCGCTCTTCCTGACTAATCTGGTGACGACGACGTGCAGCTGCATCGTCTTCGGCATCAAGATTTACAACGACTACATTAAGAAAGTGTAGCGTTGAGCGTGAAGAGTGTGGCGTTTAGAGTTAGAAGAAGGTCTCGTTGAGGACGCGTTCTACTACCTGTGGGAAGTACCACATCTCTAACTGATGCTCCTTCTCGGCAATGTCGTCAACCGTATCTTCCGGCGACAGCTCAGTGCGATACTGGGCAATCATCTCCCCCGAATCACAGACGGGCGTGACGTAATGAACGGTCATGCCCGTCTCTGTTTCTCCTGCCGCCTTGACAGCCTCGTGGACGTGGTGGCCCCACATACCCTTGCCGCCGTACTTCGGCAACAGCGCCGGATGGATATTGATGATGCGGCGCGGGAAGGCGTCAATCAGGAAATCAGGCACCATCGGCAGGAAACCGGCCAGCACAATGAAGTCGATGCCGTACTCTTGCAACAGAGGCATCATAAAGTCTGCATCGTTCAGCTGAGCCTTTGGAGCCACGGCAGTGGGCACGCCGAGGTTTTCGGCACGCACCAGCGCATAGGCGTCGGACTTGTTGCTGACCACCAGCGCACATTTCACACGTTCGGAACTACTAAAGTAACGAATCAGATTCTCACAGTTTGTGCCGCTTCCCGACACGAAGATTGCTATTTTGATTGCTTCCATAATTCTTCTAACAACAGTTCTATGAGGCGCGGAACGCCATATTGGTCTATATCGGTTTCTGCTATCCAGAAGTAGTCATCCGGCAGTGCAGGCTTCTCCTGTACGTCCCAGAGCCAGAAGTCGGCATAGAGCACGCGGTGCGTCAGGACGTGCTTCACGTTTTGGCGCAACAAAGTTGCACCACACGGGACATGCTCCGACTGCCAGGGCTCATACAGTCCCTGCCAGATGTCACCGGAAGGACGGCGGCGGATGGCTGTCTCGCCATGACAGCGGATATATACGTAGGTCAGATGACGCTCCTGAATCTTGAGTGTCTTCCGCTTCACGGGCAACTGCTCCACCCTACCCTCGCGCAGGGCTATACAGCTTTCTGCCAGCGGACATTGCGGGCACTGCGGACTGTGCGGTGTACACTGGACGGCACCAAAGTCCATCATGGCCTGGTTGAAGGCCGAGGCCTCATTAGCAGGCAGCAGCGACTGGGCCAGCGCAGCAAACTCCTTCTTGCCCTCTGTGGTGTTGATGGGTGTGGCGATGCCGTAGTGACGGCTCAGCACGCGATAGACATTACCGTCGACCACGGCAGCAGGAAGTCCGAAGGCTATCGACCCGATGGCGGCAGCGGTATAGTCGCCCACACCCTTCAGGTGCTTAATGCCTTCGAGCGTCTGGGGAAAGCCACCACACGCCACTATCTGCTTAGCTGCGGTGTACAGGTTACGGGCGCGACTGTAGTAGCCTAAGCCCTGCCACTCGCGCAGCACCTCGTCCTCAGACGCAGCAGCCAGATCATTGACCGTTGGCCAACGGCGCATGAAGCGCTCCCAATAGGGGCGTCCCTGCTCAATGCGGGTCTGCTGCAAAATAATCTCCGACAACCAGATGGCATAGGCGTCGCGCGTCTCTCGCCAAGGCAAGACACGACCGTTCTCGCGGAACCATTGCAATATCGTCGTCGTAAAACTCATCAAACTCCCAACTCTAAACTTTAGACGCTCACTGTTCCGGGAACTGCTGATAGATGCGAAGCCCGAACTCGGGAGCTTGGGCCATAGCATACTCCATGACTTCAGAGATGGCATGCTCGTAGTCGAGCGCCTCCTGCATACGCAGCCAGAACACAAACTCGACGGGCTGTCCCGTCGGCGTGGCATCCAGCTGGTGCACCATAATGATGTGGTCGGCCAGCACGTCAGGATGCTTGGCCAGCCACTGCTCCATGTGCTGACGGTAGCGCGTCAGATTAACCACACCGTCGTCGCCAAGGGTGATGCTACGGAAGTCGATAAACAGTTTGCGGACAGCCTTGCGCCCCACGTTCTCCTTCATGCCCTTCCAGTTCTGGAACGTGCCGTCCACCAGAGCCTGCGGCGAGATGGTGAGGATAGTGTTGTCGAAGTTACGCACCTTGACGGTGGTCAGCATAATCTCCTCCACGATACCATCGATGCCCGCATTCGTCACCGTGATGCGGTCGCCCACTGACAGCATCTGGTTTGACGTCAGGCGGATGCCGGCCACCAGTCCTTTGATGGTGTCCTGAAAGGCCAGCATGAGAATGGCCGATGCGGCACCCAGTCCGGCAATGAGCGTCGAGGGGTCTTTGTCCAGCACAATGGCTATGACTACGATGACGGCTATGCAGCACAGGATAATCTTCAGCACGCTGATAAACGAGTTCAAGTACTGCTGATGGGGCAGCTTGTGGTGCTCGCCCAGCTCTCGGAACGAGTTGCCGAAGCTGATGAGCAGCCATGTCACCACGATGGTGATGTAGATGGCCGTCAGACGGTGAACGATGTTATAGACTTTCGGATATCCTTCGCCTATGAGCTGTGGCAGGAAGTTCCATACCAACGCAGCGGGCACGATGACGCACACCACTACCAGCAGAATGTATTTGGTCAGTTTATTCATATTCACACAAGAGCTTACATACCCGGTCCTGGAATGCCTTGCCCGTAGCATTGCGCATGACACCCTGATTGATGATGGCGAAACAGAGCTGTCGGCCGTCGGCCATCGTACAGTAGCCAGCCAGCGACGAGATGCCGGTCAGCGTGCCTGTTTTGGCACGGACATTGCCCTGAGCCTTGGTGCCCTTCATGCGCTTTTCCAGTGTACCGTCGACACCGGCAACGGGCAGCGACGGCACCAGCGTCTGGTGGATGGCTGGCGAGCGCCACGCATGGCGCAGCAGTCGGCAGAGCAGTTCGGCAGACACATAGTTATAGAGCGACAGTCCCGAGCCGTCGGCAATCTTATAGGGATAGTGGCCCAGCCCCAGACGGGCTATCAGCCGCTTCGTCACGTCGCGGGCATCCTTGGCACGCGCCACGCCCTTCTTAGCCGAGGCTGCCGTCTGGTAGAACATGGACTCGGCATAAAAGTTGTCGCTCATCTTCATCATCCGCTCCAACACCTGCAGGATGTTATGCTTGCACGTAGCTATGAGCTGTGCGTTCTGGGGCACACGTCCCTCCGTCAGCCGCACCCCCTCCAGGTTGACGCCTGCACGGGCCACCTCCTCAGAGAAAGTAGTCAGAAACGTATTCTTCCGACCTATCGAGAGTGCTGTCAGCAGCGGGTTCTCATCGTCCCAGCACCAGCCCTCGCCATAGTCCTGCGCCTCCTTCATCGTACAGTCGGCCACCAACTGTCCGCAGATGCTGTCAATGCCCATGCGCTGCACACAACCTGCCAGCAGGGCCACGTCGTCAATGGTCAGCGTCGGGTCGAAGCCGCCCACACAGTAGATGTTGCCGCGCAGCGTACGTCCTTCCAGCCGACCGGTATAGTAGATACGCGTCTCGTAGTCGTAGCTGGCGCCCAGCTGGTCCAGAGCCGTAATAGCCGTCACCAGTTTCATGCACGATGCGGGGCGTAACAGATGACGATGGTTGCGAGTATATAGTGCTGAGTCTGCGTCGAGGTCATAGACCATCAGTCCCACCTGCGAGGTTTCAAACATGGGGTCGCTGAGCAGCGAGTCCAACCGGATTTGCAGACTGTCCTGAGCCAGTGCAGTCACGAAAGCACCCCATGAAAGCAGTAAAAACAAATATTTCTTCATAATCGCTTGCAAAATTACAAAATTATTTTGTACTTTTGCAACGTTTAACATAAAAACCATGGTTTACAAGTACGATTTCCTCATCATCGGAGCAGGCGTAGCCGGCATGAGTTACGCCCTGAAAGTGGCCCGTGCAAAGAAAGGACGGGTCTGCATGATATGCAAGGCCGGACTCGACGAAGCCAACACCTCGTTTGCACAGGGCGGTGTTGCCAGTGTTACTAATCTCAAGGTCGACACCTTTGACAAGCATATCGCTGACACCATCATTGCCGGCGACTACATCAGCGACCGCGCGGCCGTGGAACAGGTGGTGCGCAATGCACCGGAACAGATACAGGAGCTTGTCAACTGGGGCGTCAACTTCGACCGCAAGGAGGACGGTGCGTTCGACCTGCACCGCGAGGGCGGCCACTCGGAGTTCCGCATCCTGCACCATGCCGACGACACCGGTGCCGAGATACAGCGCGGTCTGATGGAGGCCGTGCGCCAGTGTCCCGACATTGATGTCAAGGAAAACCACTTTGCCGTGGAGATCATCACCCAGCACCACCTGGGCGTCCGCGTGACACGCCGCTCGCCCAACATTCAGTGCTATGGCGCCTACGTGCTCAATCCTAATACGGAAAAGGTGGACACGTACCTGTCGAAGGTCACGGTCATGTGCACAGGCGGTTGCGGAGCCGTCTACCTGACCACCTCGAACCCCGTCATTGCTACGGGCGACGGCATCGCCATGGTCTATCGCGCCAAGGGTACCGTAGCCGACATGGAGTTTGTACAGTTCCACCCGACGGTACTGCATAACCCCAAGGAGACGCACCCCGCCTATCTCATCACCGAGGCCATGCGCGGCTATGGCGGCATCCTGAAGCTGCCCAACGGCGAGACGTTCATGGAGAAGTACGACGAACGGCTGTCGCTGGCTCCGCGCGACATCGTGGCCCGCGCCATCGACAAGGAGATGAAGATTCACGGTCTGGACCACGTCTGTCTGGACGTCACTCACAAAGACGCTGCCGAGACGCGCCACCACTTCCCCAACATCTACCAGAAGTGCCTCTCCATAGGCATTGACATCACACAGGACTATATTCCCGTCCGCCCTGCGGCCCACTATATGTGCGGCGGTATCAAGGTCGACCTGAACGGACAGTCCAGCATCCAGCGCCTCTATGCCCTCGGCGAATGCTCGTGCACGGGTCTGCACGGCGGCAACCGTCTGGCCTCCAACTCACTCATTGAGGCCGTGGTCTATGCCGACGCCGCTGCCAGAGACTCACTGGCACACGTCGACCTGTACGACTGGAACGAGCAAGTGCCGGAGTGGAACGACGAGGGAACGATGACCAACGAGGAGAAGGTGCTCATCACACAGTCGGTGAAGGAGGTAAACCAGATCATGGCCAACTACGTCGGCATTGTACGCTCCGACCTGCGCCTGCACCGCGCGTGGGACCGTCTGGACATGCTCTACGAGGAGACGGAGCGTCTCTTCAAGCGCGTCCGTGCCACCCGTGACATCTGTGAGTTGCGTAACATGATTAATGTGGGCTACCTCATCACACGCTGGGCCTTGGAGCGCAAGGAGTGCCGCGGCCTGCACTTTACCACCGACTATCCGCTACACGCCTACGACAAGAAATAAAAAAAAGATTACACAACGGCCCACCGTTGTGTAATTTTTTTGTTCTTTATCGGGTCAGATTGAACTTCATCGAGAGGCCGAAGTCACGCGTCGTCGTAGGATAGCTGCTGGACGAGAGCAGCGGCGTGTTGGTCTGGCGGTCGTAGTAGAACGACAACGTCAGCAGGCGCGACAGCGTGTAGTCGGCCATGAACGACAGCTTCAGTGCCGAGTTGCCACTCGAGGCTGCCGACGTCCGCGTGGCAATGTCGCGCGTGATGGCGGCCTGGTCGCGCAGCGAGAAGTCAAGACGCAGGTTCAGGTCGTGATTGATGCCCGACCGCTTGTTGGATGATGTTGTCTGAGCAGTCTGATTTGAATCACCCGACTTGCTGGATTTGCCGCCCTGTGCCTTCTTGATCTTTCGCGTGGCACCGCTGCCGAAGAGGCGGAAATCACTAATCTTATAGCCCAGACCAACAACCCAGTCGTTCGACCGGCCTTCATTGATCTGCACGCTCGTCGTCGAAAGGCTCAGCGTACGCGTCTTGCGGTACTCGGCCTTGATGGTCATATTGTTCTGTAGCGTCACGTCGACACCCAGCAGCGGGGCAAACGTCTCGTTGATGGTGACCGTCGGCACGCTCCACCCCAGGACCGATGCCGTGGCCGTTCCACTGGTATAGCTGCCGACGGCATAGACCGACTTGTACGAGTGGTTCACGTTGACCGACTTGAAGTGCTCGTTAAACCACTTCAGCTTCGACAGTCCGGTATAGCGGATGGTCCAGTTGGGCAGCAGGCGCGTCAGTGCCGGGAAGAAGTCCAGCTTGCCGCCGCCACTGCCCGTATACGTATTGAGGAAGGCCGGTATCATGACGGCTGCCGCATAGGGGTCCACATCCTGACCGTAGTGCGCTGCCGCCTTGGCCTGATATTCGGGCAGGGCGTCGCAGAAACGCTCGAAAACCGCCGACGGATAGCCGTTGTTGGCATCGCCCATCGACTCGAAGGCCGACGAGAGCGAGATGGTGGTCATGGTGAACGTGCCGCTCTGGCTCGTCGGCATACCCGCATACATATATTGTATAGAGCGCGCCCGCGACTCCGTGCGCGAGGCGTTGAGGTCTATCTTCAAGTCACGCACAGGCTCCAGCGTGGCACGCAGCTGCAGGTCGTTGGTCTGGTTGGTAGCCGCAGGCGTCGACAGGCTGTCGCTCAGCCAGCCGTTGTCGCGGGCTTTCTCGAGAAACGAGTCGTCGGTCAGTCCGAAGGCAAAGCCCAGTCCCGGTGCCATCACACCTCCCGTACGCTGACCGAAGGCGTCGCCAATAGTTGGCATGAAGCCCGGCAGCGACATAGAGTACTGGTTGCGGTACGAGATGCCGATGGTGCGCACCATCATGAGCAGGCGTGCTGCCGACTGGGCGGGTTTGTACCACCACTCGTTCTCCGTCAAGGGCTTGGGGGTGACGCTGACACTGATAGTCACGCTGTCACGGTTCTTGATGCGGATGGTGTTCTGGTCTATCACCTTATACTTGACAGGATACGACTTGCCGTCCTTCGTCTTAGCCGTCACCACGAGACGCTTCGACTTCTTGTTATGGGTCACGGTCAACAGCGAGTCCGGACGCAGCGCAATCTCCTTCTGGAAGGCGTTTTTATTCTTCGGCAGGGCTTTTTCTTCCTTGGTGTTCTTTCCTGATGTTCCAGTTTTTCCAGACTTTCCAGATGTTCCTGACTTTCCAGTCTTTCCGGATTGTCCGGACTTGGGAATGGCTTTCTTGAAACGCTCGTTAGTCTTCTTGAGGAAGGGGAAGTGGTTGTAGAGCGTCTCCATGTTCAGGTTACTGTTGATGTTCAGCTGGCGGTTGTTCGAGATGGTGTTACCCAGATTGGTACCATCCTCCATCTGTGTGCCACGCACCCAGTTATACGTGGCGGTATAGCTGGCATCGGCGTTAAGCCAGTCCAGGATGGGCAGCTTGTTCAGCGGCAGCTGATAGCTGGCGGTGAAGGTCTGGCGGTAGTTCAGCGGTGTACCGAAGTGCTGGATGCTATGCCATACAGAGTCCTTCCACTGGGTGTAGCGGTCGGGATAGAGGTCTTTGTTGATGGGGCGGTTCTCGGGGTCGTCAGGCTCCACAATCTCCGCCTGTGTGCCCGACTGGAAGTTCATGTGCAGGTTCTTGGTCAAGTCCCAGCGCAGCGAGAACTCACGGTTCCACAGGAACTGCGAGCTCCACGTGGGTTCTATCTGGGCACCGCCCAGATTGTCCATGTCGCGCTCCTGCAGCTCGTAGTAGCTACGGCGTATCTCCGAGTTGAAGGTGACGTTCTGCGGCAGGTAGTTCAGCCCCAACGCCTTGGGCAGCTGCATCCATTTCGACTTGCTCTTTGACTTCTTGAACGGTTCCCATGCCTTGTAGACCGGCGTATAGGTGTAGTTCAGCGAGCCGCGCCACTCGTCGTCCCGCTCGTAGACCGTCGTCTCGCCCGACTTCTGGGTGTGGCGGTGACTGTAGGAGAAGGCGAAGTTCGCCGGGTCGTAGGGCATGGGGTGGCGCTTGGTCTTGATGCCGAAGCGCACATTGCTCAGCGCAAAGTTGGTCGTGGTGGTCTTGGTCACGGCAATGCTCTCTATCGAGTCGCGCTCATGGTCGTCGAAGGCCGACTCCAGGGCGTCGTCCAGCTCCATGTCTGTGTCCAGCGGATTGTACTTGGGGCGTGTCTCCTCCTTGGTGACAGAATAGTAGATAGGTGCCGTGACCTTCATCTTGTCGGGGAAGAATTTTCCCAACTCGAAGTTGGTGGTCACCGAGTACGTCTTGTAGTTGTCCGTCGTGCGGGCCGCCACGCCCTCCTCCAGACCTCCGAAGCCCTCGGTGATAACCTTTCCTGTCAGGTTCACCGTACCCACGTCGCTCAGCTGTACGTTCAGATTGCCCGAGGCAGCCCAGCCGCCTTTGTTGACCACGTCCTGCAGGCGCAGCTCGTTGACCCACACCTCGCCCGACTTGAGCGAGCCCGACAGGTTGCGCACGCCTATCATCATCGTCTTCACCTCGCCCAGCGTCGGGTTACCCATGATGCTGATGCGGTTGTTGGCATTGTCTGGGTCGTAGTCCGAGAACTCCATGGTATAGCTGGCCGTACCTTGGGCGCGGGCCTTGTTGCGCGCCTTCTTCAGCTGGGTAAACAGCGTGAGGTCTATGTCGAGCATGTTTTCCTGCGGCCATACGGCACGGCAGTCGTCTACATTATACTTGTTGTAGTCGTTACGGTCGGGCGTCAGCTTCAGGGGAATCAGATACTCGTAGTAGTTGTTGCGGTAGTCGCTGCCCAGTCGCACGAAGAGTGCCAGCTGGTCGTCACCCAGCGACGTGTCGTCTATCAGGTGATTGGCGTGTACGAACATCTGCATGTGCTTGTACTGGCGCAGGTCGAGCGTGGTGTTGCGATAGACCGCCTTCGACTCGCCCTGGCTCAGGTTGTTGACCACCATGCAGAGCGCCTGCTCGTTAGCCTCGGTGAGCTGGGGCTGTGACGGGTCGGTAATACGCGAAATGCCGGGAGGAATGACATAGTTGACAGGACGCTTGTCGTTGTTCTCCTCAATGTTGACGGCACTGACGGCCAGCGTGCCGCTGCCCGACGAGCCCGTCAGCTGCTGGTCGTAGACGCGCCACTCGCCGCGCACCAGGTCCAGTGAGCCGAAGCGCAACACGACAGGCTTGCTGAACTGTGTCAGGAACATACGCATGAAACGGATGCTGGTGAAGTCGCTGATGCCCCCCACCCGCTCGTCGTACTGCGACAGGGGGATGCGGAACTGATACCACTTGACGGGCTCCTTCGCGCCGTTGCGCAGCGGGGCGGTGTACTCACGTATATCGGTGATGTAGTTGTGCCCCAGCCGCATGTCCTCCGGACGGATGCTGACCTTGTACTGGTAGTAGCGCTCATATTCGTTCAGCGTGTAGTCCTGGTTGATGTCCTCCACGTCGGGATAGGTCTTGTACGACGTGTCGTAGCCCTCCGTCTGCTGGTCGCTGTCGGGCGAGTTGCCCTGCGGCATGTTGATGCGCTTGTAGCGCTCCAGGATGCTGGCCTGGCGCTGGTCCAGGTCGCTGCCGCGGAAGTAGTGGTAGTTGTCGTTGGCGGGGTCTTGGTTCCAGGCTGCCCGCACGCTGTCGTTGACGGTGATGCTGTTCAGGAAGTCGGCGTAGGCCGGATGGCTGCGCTCCTGCTCGTCGTTCAGTCCGTTCAGTCCCACGTCCTGCTGGGCGCGTGCCCCGCTGGTGGTGGCAAAGGCGTATGTCTGGGTGGCCTGCACGGGAATGCGGCCCCACTGTGTCGTCGTATACGACGCGGAGCCGTCGACGGGCATGCCGCTCTCGTAGAACTTCTTGCCGTCGCGCAGGATGTCCTCCGACACCTCGCCCAGGTTGATGTAGAGGTCGCCGCCGTAGTCGGCCGCGTCCTGCTGTTGCGACGAGTAGATGAAGGGGTCGAGCAGCCAGAACTCGATGTACTCGACGTTGGCCGTCTCGAAGTCGTTAGTGTCCAACTTACGCATCATGCCGCCCCAGCGCTGCTGCGGGTTGGGCAGCGTACCGTCCATGTTGACGTTGGCTGACAGGTTATAGGGACCGCGCTCCTGCGGATAGTAGGCCAGGTTCAGGATGGGCAGCGTCGACGTGGCACCGCTGTAGGTCGACTGCTGGCGGTTGGGATAGAGCTCGCTCACGTAGACGGCACGCACATAGTGGTTCGACAATTGCTCCAGGTCGCTCTTGATGTGGCTGGGCGTCAGCGAGCTGGAGCGGTAGGTGAACAGCGGGTCAATGTTGTACCACGACAGCAAGGCGCGGTTGTAGCCGCTCGACACAGAGTCCTTGTCGGCATATTCGGGGAACATGGTAGGTACGCTGGCGATGGTCCATGCCTTGGGCTCCGAGACGTCAATGCTGTTCTTCGCATTCTCGAAGTCGTCAATGTACGAGGCGTTGTCCTGCGTGCCGCTGGCCGTGCCTGCAATGAGTTGGGCAAACTCGCCCGTGAAGCTGATCTGCGACGGCTGCGTGCAGTGCAGCAGCGGCAGTCGGTCCAGCATGTTCGTCAGCCACTGGCTCTCCGTCTTCCAGTTCAGGTTCAGTCCCCACAGCGTGTTCTTCAGCGGCTCGGAGCCCATGGTCACCTTCGTCGTCAACGCCTGCTCAGACAGGTGCTGCAAGGTACCGCCCAGCTGGAAGTTCTTCGAGAAGTCGTACTCCCAGTTGAAGCCCACCATGGTCTTGCGCTGCATGCCGTACTCCGTATTCGACTCCAGCGACACGTTGACCGCGGTACCCGCATCGATGATGCTCTGGTTCAGGATGGTCACCTCGCCTGCCGAGTAGTCGACGGTATAGTCGGAGCCTTCCGACAGGATGACACCGCCGGCCGTCACCACCACAGACCCCTGCGGCACGTTATAGGCTCCCAGGGAGATGACGTTGGCCGAGGTGCCCTTGAACTGGCCTGTCAGCAGGTACTTGTCCTTGTCAGTCATCTGGCGGGCTGCCGTGCGTGTGGTGTCGTAGAGCTCGCGGAACGAGTAGCGGCTCACCACGTCGTCCGACAGGCCCTTGCTCTTCAGGAACTGCTCCAGCGTAGCGCCGAAGGGTTCTGCCGAGGGGAAGAACACACGTCCGTTCGTGACGGTATAGCCCTCCACGAAGTCGAAGTAGCCGTTGGGGTGCGCCTTGTTGTTATTGTCCAGACGGTCACAGCCCAGTCCGCGCAGCAGCGTCACGTCCTTCACGTCGGGCACGTAGGTCAGGTAGACGCCGGCCGTGTCGCTCTTGTACTTGATGTCCAGCCGGAACTTGGTCTTCTCCACGTTTGAGGCCAGGTAGTAGACGTTCTTCATCATCAGCGGCCAGTTGGCCTGCTGCGGATGGTTCGATGTGTTCTTCAGCGACTTGACATAGAGCGTCTCGCTGGTGCTGGTGTGGTCGGTGGCAAACTCACCCACCTGATAGGTCTGTCCGCCGTAGGTGTACTCGAAGGCCACGGCCAGCACCTGGTCGGTCTGCAGCGCCGTCTTCAGCGAGATATAGCCCATGGCAGCATTCAGCGTATATTCTGTCGAGCTGAGCAGTCGGGCGGCAGCCACCTTCTCGTAGTCCGCACCGCCCGTCATCATGCCGTCAAGGGCCGTCGACACCTGGTCAATATTGCGGGCTGCCGCTGGCATGTTGGCATAGACCGTACCCACGCTGTTCTGAGGCAGTGCTGAGGTACCCTGGGCGCCCTTGCCCAAGCTCTCGCCCAACTCGGACAGCGCCACCAGGTCGCGGGTGTTCGAGGTTGTCCCCGACTTGTTGGTGACCCACACCTCTATACGGGTGATGTTGATGCCTGTGCTGACCACGGGCAGGGTCTTCATGGCGGCATCGTAGTGCTCGCGGAAGTACTTGGCCAGGAAGAAGTGGCGGTTCTCCTCATAGTCGGCCACGTCCAGCTCGAACGGCGTCAGCTGTACACCGCCCTTCGACGATACGCTCTTGGTAGTCGAGTTCTTCTGCGAGAAGACGGTCTGCAGCTTCAGCTTGCCGAACTGCATGTCCGTGCGCACGCCAAAGAGGCTCGAGGCACCCTTCACCAGCGAGTTGTTCGAGGGGAATGTCACGTTGCCCGCCTCCACCAGCTTGATGATTTCGTCCTCCTTGCCCTCGTAGCGCAGCTTCAGGTTCTTGGTGTCAAAGTCGAACGTAGCGTCGGTGTTGTAGTTCAGCGACATGTTCACCTTGTCGCCCACCTTGCCAGTCACATTCAGGTTTATCTTCTCGTCAAAGTCCACCGACGTCGTCTTACGGTTGCGCTCTGGTAGCGACGGGTTGTCAATGTCCTTCAGCGTGGCGCCCAGCTTCAGCTCGGCCGTACCCTGCGTCTTGATGCGCACGCCGCCGGGACCGAAAATTTTCTCAGCCGGCCCCAGGTCAAAGTGCATGTCGGAGAAGTCAAACTTCTCCTTACCCTTGGCAGCCACGTTCTCGGCGTCCTTCCTGCGGAAGAACAGCTCGCGCTCCCGGCGCTCGCTCCATGCCCTATACTCCTCCGGCGACATCAGCACGGGGGTGTTCAGGTAAGCGTTGCCCAGCTTCGAGCCTATCAGGTAGACGTTCAGCGAGTCGTTGTACTCCACCTGTTGTTTGATGTTCTCGGGGAACCTCAGGTCCAGGGCAGACGAGTCCAGGTCGGCCACCTCGACGGGAGCTGTCTTCTGTATGCGCCAGCGCGCGTGCAACAGCGAGTCGGGTATGGTATCCTCCTCTATCTCCAGTACGGGCATCCTGCTGACGGTGTCGGCAGGGAGTGAAGAGTGTTCTTTCAGTGAAGAGTGAAAAGTGAAGAGTGAAGAATTTGCTGCCGCCACTCCTAATGACAGCAACAACGGTATGGCAACAAGCAGCCCTACGGCTACTCTGCGCACCCACCGTGCAGCAGTAAATTCTTCACTCTTCACTTTTCACTTTATCTGTTTCAGTGCCAGTTTCACCACCTGCTCGACAGGCAGGTCGGGCTGTTCCTGCAGGATGGCCACCACCACCTTCTGCGTCGGTGCGGGGGCAAAGCCCAGCATGGTCAGGGCCGACACGGCCTCGTCCTTGACAGCCGTGTTGACAGGTGCGGTCACGGTGCCGCCGGCAGGTATCTCGTCGGTGATGCCCAGCGCCACTATCTTGTCCCTCAGGTCGACAATGATGCGCTGGGCCGTCATCTTGCCAATACCCTTGATGCCCTTGATGAGGCGCTCGTCGCCGCGCGAGATGGCGCTGCACAGCTCGCTGACGCTCATCGACGACAGCATCATGCGCGCCGTGTTCGGTCCCACGCCGCTGACCGTTATCAGCAGTTCGAACATCTCGCGCTCCTTCTTCGAGATAAAGCCGTAGAGCACGTGGGCATCCTCGCGGATGGACTCAAAGACGTAGAGCTTTGCCATCGGCTTCTGGCCGTTAGCCGCCGGTTTCTGCCCCTGCAACGCACTGTACGTCGTCAGCGAGATGTTCAGGCCGTAGCCCACGCCTGCGGCTTCCACAGTAGCCAATGCCGGGGTAAGCTCCGTCAACTCACCCTTGATATATTCTATCATACGCTTTTTTATATAAAGTATTAATACCTCTAATTAAACGACCTACCCCGCTCTTTTATTGTATCAAGGGGCAAAAAGATGACCCATCATAACAAAATGTAGGTATTTTGAAAAATAATCTGCCATTTCGTTACGTATTTCAAAGAAAAAGTGTAATTTTGCGCCCAAAAAGAGAAAATAACCAAACAAAGACAAAAAGAGCATGAAGAAAATCAGAGCCGCCGTAGTAGGTTACGGCAACATTGGAAAGTACACCATCCAGGCGCTCGAGGCCGCTCCCGACTTCGAGATTGCAGGCGTGGTACGTAGAAACGGGGCTGCCGACAAGCCCGCAGAGCTCGCCCAGTACGAGGTTGTGAAGGACATCAAGGAGCTCCGCGACGTGGACGTCGCCATCCTGGCCACCCCCACCCGTTCGTGCGAAGAATACGCCAAGCAGATACTGCCCCTCGGCATCAATACCGTCGACTCGTTCGACATCCACACCAACATCCGCGGCTACCGCGAGCGACTGATGGAGCTGAACAAGCAGACAGGCACCGTCAGCGTCATTGCCGCCGGCTGGGACCCCGGGTCGGACAGCATCGTCCGCACGCTGATGCAGAGCCTGGCACCGAAGGGCCTCTCCTATACCAACTTCGGCCCCGGCATGTCCATGGGCCACAGCGTCTGCGTACGCTCCAAGGCCGGCGTCAAGAACGCCCTCTCGATGACCATCCCTCTGGGCGAGGGCATCCATCGCCGCATGGTGTATGTCGAGCTGGAGGACGGCTACACGCTGGAGCAGGTCACCAAGGATATCAAGGCCGACCCCTACTTCGCCTCTGACGAGACCCACGTGTTCCAGGTAGAAAGCGTCGACGACGTGCGCGACATGGGCCACGGCGTCAACCTCGTCCGCAAGGGCGTCAGCGGCCAGACCCAGAACCAGCGTCTGGAGTTCAACATGCAGATCAACAACCCCGCCCTGACGGGCCAGGTGCTGGTCAACGTAGCCCGCGCCTCCATGCGTCTGCAGCCCGCCTGCTACACCATGATCGAGATTCCCGTCATCGACATGCTGCCCGGCGACCGTGCCAACCTCATCGAGCACTTAGTATAGCCAGCACTCAGAGACTCTAATGTTTCGTCGTTGTACATCATATCGTGTAGAGTTTAGAGTCAGTATCCCCACCGCGCGATGCGCGGTGGGGATAATTTGAGATGTGTCATCTCACAGGAGGACTGTCCCCAAGATCCCAAGACTGTCCTTCATTATATTGCCGTTGCTTTATGGATCGAGACTTCTGTCAGAAATTGACGGAAGATTATGAAGATGAAGTCAGAGAGGCGATTATTAATGCTTTCGTAAAATAATGTATCCCTGATATGTAACATTTTCGTTTCCCACATACTATAATAATTAGGAGAATTAATTGGTAATTTGAGAAAAAGAATGTAACTTTGCAAACAAAAGATAAAAGCATGAGAACGATAGAAGAACAACATAAATTGTTGGAGGAACTCATATCTCTGGCTCGTCAGAGGAATAGCGCTGGGGAGACGGAATGGATGGAGTTCAAAACTAACATAGGAGAGTCGAGGTGTAGTATCACATACGAGGGTGTAGGGAACTATATCTCAGGGCTTTCTAATTCGGCTTGCCTGAAATATAAGTCGCATGGCTACTTGGTGTTGGGTGTGGAAGATGGAACATGGAA
>ERZ842401.3759-NODE-3759-length-18492-cov-9.362152_pt1 | contig 18492 bp, 9 predicted proteins | sample MGYA00521270_ERZ842401 | MGnify/ENA primary metagenome ERZ842401 (study PRJEB31892, sample SAMEA3878208) | bioreactor metagenome | biome: Moose rumen | place: Sweden | collected 2011-10 | study: EMG produced TPA metagenomics assembly of the PRJEB12797 data set... | reverse complement strand
TGGTTGTGAGAAGGCCGATGGCAAAGGTGTACCCAAAACCGTGTGATTGCCACCGGGGTCGCTGTAAGTTGTTGACAATTAGTTTGTTCCGCAAACGCATGTGGCAATGGTAGGTGAGAGAGAGTGTGTGTGTGCGTGTGCGAGCATGGACGAGGACAGGTGTGCACGTGACGGAGAGGGAGACGGACAGGGAGGGGAAGGTGGCTGCGGTGGTGCTGAGCTTGAAAGCGAAAGGGATGTCAGGGGCAGAGGGCGGTTTTGAAGAAAATGCAAAATAAAAGAAAGAAAGCGACGGGTGTTTGCCATAAATATGAAATACTTTTGTGTGGAAAAAACATAACTAATGCTCGATATGAAAAGAACCGCTATTATTTCAGCTCTTTTGCTGGCTCTGACTGCCTGCGGGTCTCCTGACAGCCAGTCTGCCGCTTCTCTTCCGGAACTTAAGTCCGGGTGGGAGAATCCGCCCCAAAGTGCGCGTCCCCGCGTGTGGTGGCACTGGATGAACGGCAATATCACCAAGGACGGAATCAAGAAGGACCTGCAGTGGATGCATGACATCGGCCTGGGGGGATTCCATAATTTCGACGCTTCGTCCTCTACACCGACTATTGTCGAGAAACGTCTGGTGTATATGGATGAGGGATGGCAGGATGCCTTTGGCTTCGCCGCCCGTACGGCTGATTCCCTGGGCCTGGAAATGACTGTCGCCAGTTCTCCGGGCTGGAGCACCACCGGCGGTCCTTGGGTGCAGCCGCAGGATGCCATGAAGAAACTTACCTGGCGCACGATGCTCGTGGATGGCGGCCGGAAGGTGTCGGAGCGTCTTCCGGAACCTTTCCGGACAACGGGCGCCTTCCTGGACGGTCCGTTCAGCGGCCGCGGTTTCTCTGCAGCCCAATATGAGCATTATGAAGATATAGTAGTGCTGGCCGTCCGCCAGCCCGAAGGGACAAAGACCCTGGCCGAACTGGGTGCCAAGGTTACTTCCAGTGGCGGAAAGTTCACCCTGGAACAGCTGACCAACGGCAGCGTGGCCGATAACGTACTTCTGCCTTCCGGCCCCGAAGGATATGCCTGGATTGCATACTCCTTCCCTGAGCCCCAGACTGTCAAGGCTGTCACCGTGGTGGACGGCACCATGGGCGGCCCCGGCGGCGCAGGTCCCGCCCGCGCTTTCCTGGAAACCAGCCAGGACGGCAAGCAGTACACCCGCGTGTGCGCCCTGCCCGGCGGCGGCGTGATCCAGCGCACCCTCACCATCGATCCTGTATCGGCCCGTTATTTCCGCGTGGTCTTCAACAATCCCACAGCACCCCGCGGCGGTGCATTCGGCTTCGGCGGCCCTGTGCAGGCTCCCAAGGGAACCAACATCGCAGAGCTGGTGCTTCACACGGAAACGCCTGTGAACCAGGCGGAAGACAAGGCCGGCTTCTCGGCCCGCTCTTATCTGACCAATGCCGTAACACCGGCCTCCAAAGAGCCTTTCGCCCAGACGGCCGATGTCGTAGACATCACGGACCAGGTGAAAGACGGTGTCCTTTCCTGGGATGCCCCCGAAGGCCGATGGAAGATTTACCGTTTCGGCTGGTCGCTCACCGGCAAGCAGAACCATCCCGCCCCGGCCGAAGCAACCGGTCTGGAGGTCGACAAGCTGGATCCGAAAGCCTGGACCCGTTTCTTCCATACCTACTTCGACATGTATAAAAAGGCTTCCGGCGGCCTGCTGGGTGAAAAGGGCGTTCAGTATGTGCTGAACGACAGCTACGAAGCCGAACAGGAGAACTGGACCCCGGCCATGTTCCAGGAGTTCCAGGACCGTCGCGGCTACGACCTCAAGCCCTGGCTCCCGGTGCTCGCCGGCGAAGTCATCGGCTCGCCTGAAGCTTCCGACGCCTTCCTCTGGGACTGGCGCACCACCATCGGCGACCTGATCACCGCCAACTATGACCTCCTCACCAAGATTGCCCAGGACGATTATGGCATGAAGGGCCGCTACACCGAGTCTCACGAGGCCGCCCGGGTCTATGTGGTGGACGGCATGGACGTGAAGCGTACTTCCCAGGTGCCGATGAGCGCCATGTGGGTGACGGCCGGCTGGCTTCCGGACAACCCCGACGGCACGCCCAACCGCACCATCTACAACCTCGACGGCCTGGAGTCCTCTTCCGTCGCGCATATCTACGGCCAGAATGTGGCGGCGGCCGAATCCATGACCGCTCCCGGCGGCGAATACCGCTCCTATGCCTACCATCCCGGCAACCTGAAATTCCTGGCCGACCTGGAAATGTCCAACGGTACCAACCGTTTTGTCATCCATGAGAGTGCCCACCAGCCCTCCGACGCCCATGTCCCGGGCCTGAGCCTGGGCGGCATCGGCCAATGGTTCAACCGGCACGATGCCTGGGCCCCGCTGGCCGGCATGTGGGTGGAATATATGTCCCGCAGCTGCTTCATGCTGCAGGCAGGAAAGAACGTAGCCGACCTCCTTATCTATTACGGTGAAGACGACAACGTGATCGGCGTGTACGGAAACACCATGCCGGAAGCTCCGGCGGGTTACCGTTACGATTTCGCCAGCCCGGACGTGCTGCTTACCCAGCTGACTCCCGACAAGAAGGGGAACCTGGTGGCAAAGAGCGGCGTTTCCTACAAGGTGCTCTGGCTGGACAAGAATATCGACTATATGTCCATCGCCGTCCTTCGCAAACTGGCGGAATTCGCCGATGCCGGTGTGGTGATCTGCGGCAGCAAGCCTTCCCACAAGGCCGGCCAGGCAGGCACCGACGAGGAATTCCAGACCCTGGTGAACCGTATCTGGAACAGCGGCAAGGCCAATGTGACCGCCGGTAAGCCCGTGGCCGACGTGATGGCCTCCGTGGTGGAGAAAGACTTCATCCCCGAGAGCGCCTCCGAGTTCCGCTATCTGCACAGGACCCTCCCCGGTGCCGAGATTTACTGGATCAACAAACCCTCCAAGGACTATGAAACCGTAAAGGTCTCCCTGAGGACCGCCGGCGGGAAACCGCAGCTGTGGCATCCGGAAAGCGGCAAGATCGAGGACGTTACCTACGAGGTGTCCGGCGGCCGTACCGTGGTGACGCTGCCGATGGTACCGGACGATGCCGTATTCGTGGTGTTCTCCGGCAAGGGTGCTTCCCGCTACACCGTTCCCGCTACTGCTGAAAAGACCCTCCTCACTGTGGAAACCCCTTGGAAGGTGAAGTTCCAGGAGAAGCGCGGCGCTCCCGCCGAAGCTGAATTCGCCAAACTGGCCTCCTATTCCGAAAATGCCGATGAGGGTATCAAGTACTTCTCCGGTGTGGCGACTTACACCAATACGCTGGAGTGCCCGGCCACCGGTGGCAAGGTTGTGCTTGACCTGGGCACCGTGGCCGACCTGGCCGAGGTCTATGTGAACGGCCAGTACTGCGGCGCGGCCTGGAAGGAGCCTTATAAAGTGGACATCACGGATGCCGTAAAGGAAGGCGCCAACCAGCTTGAAATCAAGGTCGCCAACGTGTGGGTGAACCGCCTGATCGGCGACGCCCAGCCCGGTGCCACCCGTGTGACCTACACCGATTCCCGCACAGGCTACCGTGCCGAGAGCCGCCTGAATCCAGCCGGACTTTTGGGCCCGGTGAAGATAATTGAAGAAAAAGAATAAAATATTGGTGATTCTGCTAAGTGAAAAAGACTGGAAACAACTAATTTTGCACCAGTGATTTTTCATGTTAGATGAAAAAGTGGTATTTGTGATTAAAGGCACTGGAGGGTTTTCCGCCAGTGCCTTTATTGAAAAAAGGACAGAACTATGACCAACTATCCTCTCCTGACCAGTCCTATCCAGCTGGGAAGGACCATTTTCCGCAACAGGATGTTCTCTGCGCCGATGGGGGCCACCGACATTACGGCCGACTGCTCGCCGGGTCCGCGCGTGCAGGGTTTCTACGAACTCCGCGCCAAGGGAGGCGCCGCAGCGGTGACCGTGAGCGAACTGGTGGTGCATCCGGAAACGGACGGCAGCCATATGCTGCACCTGGACCTGGAGACGGTGGGAAACCTCGCCGCCCATACCTTCGTGGCCGATGCCATCCGCCGGCACGGAGCGGTGCCCAGCATCGAATTCTCCCACTCCGGGCAGTACGCAGGGACTTACATGTCGGACAAGAACAAGAAGGACAGCCTGAACCAGTGGGGCCCCTCCGACGGTGTCCGCCCCGACGGCCGTCCGGTGAAAGGCCTCTCGAAGGAACAGATTGCCGATATTGTGAAAGCCTATGGCAATGCAGCCGTCCTTTCCAAAAGGGCCGGTTATGAGATGATCATGGTGCATGCGGGCCATGGCTGGCTGCTGAACCAGTTCCTTTCGCCCTATTTCAATCACCGTACCGACGAATACGGCGGTTCCCTGGAAAACCGGGTGCGGATCGTAAGGGAAGTGCTGCAGGCCGTCCGCACGGCCGTAGGCCCCGGCTTCCCCATCGAAATCCGCATGAGTGGCAGCGAGTGCTTCGAGGGTGGCTATGACCTGGAAGAAGGCATCCGCATCGCACAGGCCGTGGAAGACCTGGTGGACCTGATCCATGTGAGCGCCGGCTCCTACCAGTTCGGCTTCTTCACCACGCACCTGCCGATGTTCGCGGAGCACGGAGCCAACGTATACCTGGCCGCGGAGATCAAGAAGCATGTCTCCAAGCCGGTGGCCACCATCGGCGCCATCAACGACCCCGCCCAGATGGAAAAAATCCTGGAAGAAGGCAAGGCCGATGTCATCTACATGGCCAGGGAACTGCTGGCCGATCCATTCCTTCCCGCCAAGGTGGAGGCCGGCTCTGAAGATACCATTGTCCGCTGCCTCCGCTGCTACACCTGCATGGCGGAGCGTCCCACCACCTTCACCCGCCGCTGCGCCGTGAACCCGCTCATCGGTCGGGAATTGGAGGGAATGGAAGTGACCCCTGCCCTTCGCAGGAAGAAAGTGCTGGTGGCAGGTGGCGGTGTGGCCGGCCTGGAAGCCGCCATTACGGCCGCCAGACGCGGGCATGAGGTGATTCTGTGCGAAAAATCCGACCGGGTGGGCGGTATCCTCAAAAGCGAACAGGCCATTCCGTTCAAATATGAGATGTACCTGCTCGGCCTTTCCCTGGAGAAACAGGCGCGTGCCGAGGGGGTGGATATCCGCCTGAATACCCTGGTGACACCGGAATATGCCGCGGCCGAGCATCCGGATGCCATGATCCTGGCCGTTGGGTCCCGTCCCATCGTTCCGCCGCTTCCGGGTATCGACGGAGGGAATGTGGTGATTGTCAACGACTATTACCTCCAGAAGGAGAAGGTGGCCGATACGGTTGTGGTGCTGGGCGGCGGCCTGGCCGGCTGTGAATGCGCCGTTCACCTGGGCATGGAAGGGAAAAAGGTGCACCTGGTGGAGATGCGCGATACGCTGGCTCCGGACTGCAACATCCGCCATCGACCCATTCTGATGAAGCAGATCGAGACCTATGTGACGGCCCATACCGGCCTGGCAGGCCTGAAGGTCACGGAGGAGGGGCTGCTGTGCAGGGATAAGGATGGAGCCGAAGTGCTCATTCCCGGAAAGACCGTGGTCTGTGCGGTGGGCCAGCGGGCCAACAGGGCCGATGTGGATGCCCTCCGTCACTGCGCTCCCTTCGTCCGCGAAGTGGGGGACTGCGTGCGTCCCGCCAACATCACCAAGGCCGTCTACGAAGGGTTCCACGCTGCATTGGACATTTAATCATGGGACTCCCAGGTGCGCCGCTTTGCGACCCTGTACGGGCAAATGCCCCTGGGACCTCCTATTTATGACCAAAAGGAAAGGATATGGATCATTTGGATAAAAGAAGATGGGTGGTGCTGGCGGCCAGTTGCCTCATCAACCTTTGCATCGGCTCCATTTATGCCTGGAGCGTATTTGCCGCCCCGCTGGGTGCCAAACTGACGGAGCTGCTGGGGCACCCTGTCACGGCGGCCGACCTGGCCATTGTATTTACCGTGGCCAATGCAGTTGGGCCGATAACTATGATTTCCGGCGGGTTCATCAACGACCGGCTGGGACCGCGCGGGGTGCTGCTCGTTGGCGGCGGCATGTTCGGCGTGGGCATGATGCTCTCCGGCCTGGCCACCAGCGTGGGCGGGCTCATCGTTACGTACGGCCTTGTCCTTGGCCTGGGGCTGGGCATGGCGTACGGGGCTACCATCAGCAATTCCGTGAAGTTTTTCCCGGACAAGAAAGGGCTGGTGGGCGGCATTGCCACTGCCACTTACGGCCTTAGCTCCGTGGTGATTCCGCCGGTTGCCAATGCGCTGATCCAGCGGGTGGGGGTGAGTTCCAGTTTCCTGATTCTCGGCGGGGTGTTCCTGGCGGTGATTCTCGTGAGCTCGCTGTTCGTCGTCAAATGCCCTCAGGGCTATGCTCCTCAGGGATATGTTCCTGCAAAGCGCGCAGCCGGGGGATCGGTCGACAAAAACTGGAAGCAGATGCTTTCAGACCCTGTTTTCTATGTGATGATCGTGATGCTCACCTGCGGAGCGTTCAGCGGCCTGATGATCACTTCCCAGGCTTCGCCCATGGCCCAGTCCATCACCGGGATGAGCGCCGCCATGGCTGCTACGGCGGTTTCCGTACTGGCGCTGTTCAACGCCGCCGGGCGCATCGTGGCCGGTACGCTGTCGGACCGGTTCGGCCGAATCGCCGTGCTCCGGGGGGCTTTCGTGCTGGAGATCATCGGCCTGGGGCTGCTGTTTCTCACGGGTGAGGGGAATACGCTGCTGTTCATGGTTGCGGTCTCCTGCATCGGTCTCTGCTTCGGGGCGCTCATGGGGGTGTATCCCGGATTTACGGCCGACCGCTTTGGCCTCCGGAACAACAGCGTCAATTACGGCATCATGTTCATCGGCTTTGCCGTTGCGGGATACTTCGGCCCTACAGTGTGCCGCTCCATCCTGGGTTCCACCGGCGCCTATTCATCGGCCTTCCTGGTGGCCATGGGACTGGCTGCGGCGGGAATCGTGCTGTCGGTTGTGTTTTCTTCCGTGGCAAAAAAGTAGTTTTTGACAAATAGTTTGAAGATTCGGGAATCTGCTTTTGCGGCGGATTCCCGAATTTTGTATCAAATCAATTGTCACTATGAAAAAAATTGTTTCTCTGTTAGCCATTCTTTGCCTCGCTGCAGGCATTGCTTCCGCCCAGCAACTGGTCGCCGGTGCCGCCAAGGTTGATATCACTCCGAAGGAAAGCGACCTGGCCCGCTCTTCCGACATTATCCGGGGCAAGCTTTATGTGCGCGCTATCTATGTGTCTGACGGCCATTCCGCCACGGCCATCGTGGGTATGGATACCCATTGCCATGCCCTGGATGAGGTGATGCGCAAGGCCTCTGCCTCTACCGGCGTTCCTTATGAGAACTTCATCATCTCCAGCACCCATACCCACAGTGGTGGCACCGCCGGCATCGGCCCGGACAACAAGCCCTCGCAGAGCGAGGTGCAGGCTGCCATCGTGAAGGCGGTCGAGGATGCCAAGAAGGCAGCCCGTCCTGCCCGCGTGGGCTTCGGCAAGCGCCCGCTGGACTTGAACGTGAACCGGGATAATTACAATGAGTATCAGGAGTGGGAGCAGGCCGCCAACTGGACAGCTCCCTGCGACAAGGATCTCACGGTGATTTCCTTCCTGGACAACGATGACATCCCCATCGCCGTCTATATGAACTACGGCATGCACCCGGTGAATTTCTTCATGAGCGGTGTGGTGAGCGCCGATTTCCCCGGTGATGCCTGCAACCTGATCGAAAAGGTCTTCGGCGACAAGACCATCGCTGTCTTCAGCCAGGGCTCTTCCGGTGACGTGAATCCCAAGCTGGCCTATACCGACATCTTCCAGGAAACCGAGCAGGTGAAAGGTGTGGCCAGGCCGCATCGTGCCACCCGCGGTTCTCTGGACCTGAGCACCCGCGAAGTCCCCGCCAACCAGGCCGCCCTGCACAAGGCCATGGTCGACCGCAAGGACGAATATGTCCGCATGCTGGGCAATGCCGTGGGCTTCAAGGCTATCGAGATTATGCTTTACGACACCCAGTATGAGGAGAATCCTGTCATCAAGGGTGCCGAGACTGTCGTTGTCGTGCCCGGCCGCGAGCGTATCGACAAGGAAGGCCGCGAGAACTATGATCCGGGCTACAAGCCGGCCGGTGACGTGCATATCGGCGTGGGCCTGGTGAAGATCGGCGATATCAACCTGGTTTCCGTGAGCGGCGAGATCTACACTGAGATCGGCTACCGGATCAAGCATGAGATGCCGGCTTCCAAGGTAATGATCGTAACCCTGGCCGACGGTCCCTTCGAGAGCGGTTATATCTATTCTGACAATGCTTCCAACCACCTGACCTTCCAGGTAATCGGCTCCCGCCTGCAGCCGGGTCATGCCGAGAAGGCCATCACTGAGGCTGCCAAGCGCCTTTACAAAGAGGCCAAATAAATATTGTGTTTAATGAAGCGGGCCGTGGTTCTATGAAGACCACGGCCCGTTTTTATTATCGGCCCAGGTGGCCGTTTGAAAGATATTGCAATACAGAAAGAAGAAATGGCCATCCTGTTTTTTTTGTAAAAAACTATTTTTGTCAGTACACGTCCCGATTAATCCATAATTGAATCTTATATGCAAGCAAGTCGGTTCTTCCTTTCTCTTTTTGCCGCAGGAGTTTTTGTGGCAGGTTGTGCCACCCGGCCGTCCCTCGAGCAGAACTTCCGTGAGCCTCCGGTATCGGCCAAGCCGCATACTTGGTGGCACTGGATGAACGGTAATGTTACCAAGGCAGGCATCAAGGCCGACCTGGAAGCCATGGCTGCCGCCGGAGTAGGCGGCGTTCAGTGCTTCAATGTCGGACAGATGTCGCGCGGTCCGGTGGATTATGCCTCGGACCGGTGGTACGACCTCACCAATTATGCCATCCGCACGGCAGACAGCCTCGGGATGGAATTCACCATGCATAACTGCCCGGGCTGGTCTTCCTCCGGCGGTTTCTGGATCACACCTGAACAGGCGGGGAAGCAGCTGTCCTGGAGCCAGGCCTATGTAAAGGGCGGCACCAGGATTGAAATGGATCTCCCTGAGCCGCTCCGGACCCTGGACCGTTACTGGGACGAAATCCTGCTTGCATGGCCTTCCACCCAGGATGAGGCCTTGGTGGAAAACTATCTGAAAACCGCCAGGCTGGATGGAAAACAGGTCGATCCCGCCCTGATCTCCATGAACAGCGGCCAGGAACTCCGGGTCTCCCGGGAATTGGTGCTGGAGTTCTCCGAGCCGGTCACGGCGCAGACGTTCAACGGAATTGTACTCAATGACCTTACGGAGGCCGATCTTCGCCTGGACAATTCCCGGAGAATGGGCGGCGGGGCAGGTGCCAAGGGGCCCAATGTGACCCTCTATGCATCGGCCGACGGAAAAACCTGGAAAGAGGTGAAGAATCTTTCCCTCCTGCGCGAGTCCGTTTCTTTCGCCAGTTTCCCTCCTGTGACATTCCGCTTTGCGAAACTCACCTTCGGCCGGGATGCAACCGTCAGGGGCATCCAGCTGTCCGGCGCCCCCATGAATGAGAACTTCCTGAGAAAGGCCGATTTCGAAATGAACGCCGGCGGCAGGATGTTCTTCCCCGGAATGGTGCAGCCGGAGCCTGTCCCCGTGGATCTTCCTGAGCAGTACCGGATCGATCCCGCCCGCGTGATCGACTTGTCGGCTCACATGGACAAGGACGGCCACCTGGTGTGGGATGCCCCAGAAGGGGACTGGACCATCCTTCGGCTCGGCTATGTCCCCGTAGACCGTTATACCAAGGCGGGCTCCGATTCCGGCGCCGGCCTGGAAATCGACAAATACAGTCGGGAAGCCCTTGCTTTCCACTGGGACTTCCTGATGCCGCGCCTGCTGGAAAACCTCAGGGCAAATGCCAAAAATGTAGCTTCCGGCATCCTGATCGACAGCTATGAGGTGGGCAATTCCAACTGGACCCCTCTGATGCAGGAAGAATTCTCCGGCCGCCGTGGCTACGAAATGGCCGCCTATCTGCCCGCCCTCATCGGCAAATATGTGGGGACGGAAGAAACCACCGAGCGCTTCATGTGGGATTTCCGCCGCACCTGCGCCGATCTGTTTGCCGACAACTACATGACCTACATGGGCGAGCTCTGCCATGAGAACGGGCTGATCCTCTACAATGAGCCCTACAATACCAGCGTCTTCGACGAACTGCAGGCCGGCGGCCGGGCCGATATCCCCATGGGCGAGTTCTGGTCCCATGCTCCGCAGGCTTCCAATACCATCAAGGAGGCGGCTTCCATCGCCCATGTCTATGGGAAACGTGTGAACGGCAACCAGGTGGTCGGCGCCGAATCATTTACCGCCGTCCATCCCAATGCCGCATACCAGAATTTCCCGTTCTCCCTCAAGGTGCAGGGCGACTGGGCCTGGACCCAGGGCCTGAACCGGTTCATCTTCCACCGCTTTATCCATGAGCCCAACACCCATGTCCCCCTGGGTATGTCCATGGGCTCCATCGGCTTCCATTTCGACCGTAACAACACCTGGTTCCCGGAAGCGCGGCAGTGGCTCACCTATGCCGCCCGGGCGCAGTACATGCTGCAGCAGGGCACGATTGTGGCCGATGCTCTGTACCTGATCAATGAAGACGTGCCCATCAACGGCCGCCCGGACTGGACCGGAGTGCTTCCTGCAGGCTATTGGGGCGATGTCGTGAATGCCGACGGATTCCTGAACCAGCTGAAGGTGAATGGCTCCAGACTCACCGGCCCGGAGGGCGTGGATTACAGCGTATTGGTGCTGCAGAATGTCCGCGGCCGTGTCATGAGCATTGAGGTGCTTCGCAAGCTGGACCAGTATGTAAGTGCAGGCGGCTCTATCTGTGGTTTCGCCCCTGTCCGCACCCCCGGCATCGTCTCCGACGAGGTGAACAAAGAGTTCTCCGCCCTCGTGGAGAAGCTGTGGGGCGGTGTAAAGCCGGGTGGCTGCAAGCAAGTGGGGAAGGGTTTCGTGTATGCGTCCGCCACTGCCGCTCCCGCTTTGGAATCTCTGGGCATCGTCCCGGATGTGGAGTATTCCTATGCCGAAGACGCACCGTTGGGATTCATCCACCGGCAGGCACAGGGAGCCGAAATCTATTTCCTGGCCAACCATCGCCGCACTCCGGAAAACGTGGTGGTGACCTTCCGTGTCGATGGCCTTCGGCCTGAACTATGGAATGCCGATACGGGCGACATCACTCCGCTGGATCTCTATGACGTGCTTCCGGACGGCCGGGTGAAGGTGGATATTCCTTTCGATCCTACAGGTTCCTGGTTTGTGGTGTTCCGGGAGAAGGCTGCCGGAAATCACCGGAAGAGCATTTCAAAAGACGGCGTTCCGGCCCTCCGTACAGCCGGTTACACGACCAGGAAAGGCGGCTCCTATCCCGAACTTGCAGACAATTTCACCATCCTTGCCTGGCTGCGTCCGGAAAACAACAGCTCGGTCCAGTCCGTCACAGGCCGTGGCCCGGTGGTGTCCTGGAACGGGTTCTCTTCCTCCTATCCCACTTATCCCGGTGAGGGAGAGGCCCTTTATGGGAAAGGACATGCCACTGTGGGTTTGAATGTATCGAGAACCGGTGTGGCGGTCATGGAACGGTCGGCCGGAGCTCCGGCTTGCGTGGCATCCTACGACGGCAGGATCGGCAGCTGGAACCATATTGCCGTGGTTTACCGGAACGGCATTCCTTCCCTGTACATTAACGGAGAACTCAAATATACGGGAAAAGCCAGCGGGTTCAAGGTGCACCCTTCCTGGAAAGATGTCCCCGTACACGATGAGACCCATTTCTTCGACGGAACCGTAGGGGAGTACAGGATTCTGGCCGAAGCCATCTCCCCCGAGGAAGTGCGTGCCGCCTGTGCCAAGGGTGTACCTTCCGTCCCGAACCAAGTCCCGGAAGTACAATATGCTCCGGAAGGCGGCTACCTGTTCTTCGAAGACGGTACATATACGCTTGAAGGATCCTCTGGATCCGAGACCGTAAAGGTGGAAGGTGTCGGAATCGCCAAAGACCTCACCGGTGAAAGCTGGAAGGTGTCTTTCCCGGAAGGCAGGGGCGCTCCCGCTCAGATTACGCTTGACGGCCTGATGCCGTTGCAGGAGCATCCGGAAGACGGCGTGAGGTATTTCTCCGGCACGGCCGTTTATTCGGTCGGTTTCGACCTTCCGGCAGAAACGATGGAAGGCAAGCGGCTGTTCCTGGACCTGGGGCAGGTCTATAACCTGGCCCGCGTGAAACTGAATGGAAAGGATCTGGGCGTTCTGTGGAAACTTCCTTTCAGCCTGGATATCACCGGCGCAGTCCGGGCAGGAGCCAATGACCTGACCGTGGAAGTGACGAATCTCTGGACCAACCGGCTCATCGGCGATGAACAGGTTCCGTCGGTCTACAGCTATGGCCAGATGGGAACCATCAGCCAGCTTCCGGAATGGTATGTGAACAACCAGCCCAAACCCGAAGACGGAAGGGTCTCGTTCTCCGTAGTGAAGCTTTTCGAGGCCGATGATCCGCTGTACGATTCCGGTCTGGCGGGCCCGGTGGTCGTCCGGACAGCCGTCAAATATTGACCGGCAGGAGTCTTTTCTAAAAGAATTGCTTGTATTCTTGAAGAAAATGTGATGGGAATTGGAGCGTGAATGACTATCTTTGCAACAATAGAAACAAAACTTTGAATATGGGTAATATTTCAAGACGTGATGCCCTCAAATGGATGGGCGCCGGAGTGGCCGCTTTGGCTTTCTCCCCTTATGTGAATGCGGAAAAACTGATGGAAGGCCCGCTTTTCCAGAACCCGGTGCGCCCTCAGGGACCCCAGGGGATGCCGCCGCTCAAATATGCGGAGAAAGAGGTCTACAGCGGCCCCGATGTGATTATCCGTCAGATCGATGAACACACCTGGGAAGGCAACGGCCACCTGATGGCCAACGAGACCATCTATATTATCGAAGGCCGTGACAAGGCCATCCTGCTGGATGCCGGCACCAAGATCGACGACCTGGACAAGATCGTGGCCGGAATCACTTCCAAGCCCGTCATCCTCATCGCCACCCACGTGCATCCGGACCATACGGGCAGTGCCATCAACTACTTCCCTGAGATCTGGATCAATGCGGCCGATACCGTGAACGTTCCGCAGTTCATGGCCGGTTACAAGGGCAAGATCAACTATCTGGAAGACGGCCAGGTCTTCGATCTCGGCGGCCGCCGGATAGAGGTTATCTTCACGCCGGGCCACACCCCGGGCAGCGCCACCTTCTTCGAGATGGAAGGAGACCGCAAATGGGGCTATAGCGGAGACGCTTTCGGCAGCGGCAACCTGCTGCTCACAACCAACTTCTCCACGCTCTTGGCCACCACCACCCGCATCGAGGCTTACATGAAGCGCCACGGCATCGAGAAGATGTATCCCGGCCATTATATGGGCGCCAACCCGGAAACCCTCCAGCGCATCTCCGACCTCAAGAAAATGTCGGCGGAAATGATTGAAGGGACCCGCAAGGGAGATACCAACGGTCAGGCCATGATGGGCCTGAACGGCCGCATCCGCGACTATGGCGTGAATGTGAGCTATCGTGATCCGGACGGGCTCAAATAAGCAACTAATCATATATGGCGATTGACGGTTTCCCGAAATCGCCATATTTTTGTGCAAAATAACTAGGTATAATGAAAAAAATTCTTCTTCTGACGGCCGTCGGTGCCGTCCTGGGCGGTGCCTGCGTAGTGAGTACGTCTTGCGGAAACGCCTCTGCCAAAGCGAATACGGACACGCTCCGGATCAACACCACTGATTTCACCGAGGACATCATCGGTTTCAATGGTCCCACCCCTGTGGAAATCACGGTGGTGAAGGGTGTCATCACCGGCATCCAGCCTCTTCCCAACCGGGAAGGTCCCCGTTATATGCAGATGGTGCGCGAAAGCGGCCTCTTTGAGAAACTCAACGGGAAAACCCTGGAAGAGGCCAAGACGGTGGAACTGGATGCCGTGACCGGCGCCACGTTCTCTTCTACGGCCCTGATCAAGAACATCAAGGCCGGTCTGGAAGACGGCGGCAATTATGCCCAGGGCGTGCAGGTAATTACGGAAGCCAAGGTGAAGCAGGGCAAGGTGAAAGGCGCCGTGGAACATGGCCTGGGCTCTTTCAAAGCCATTCCTTTCGCCGAGGCTCCCGTAGGGGAACTCCGCTGGAAGGCCCCGGTGCCCAAGAAGCCCTGGAGCGGTGTTCTGGAGGCGACTGAATTCGCCGGCATGCCCCCGCAGCAGACCCGTTCCTGGCCCGGAGCGCCGGCTCCCAAAGTGACGGAAGACTGTCTCTATGTGAATATCCAGACCCCGGCTACATCGGCCAAGGACAAGCTGCCCGTGCTGGTTTGGATTCATGGCGGCGGTTTCATCACCGGCGACGCCAATTCCAATGACGGCACCAAGTTCGCCAAGCAGGGGATTGTGTATGTAAGCCTCAGCTACCGTACCGGTGCCCTGGGCTTTCTGTCCCTTCCGGAGCTTTCCGCCGAGAACGAGCGCGGCATTTCCGGCAACTACGGTCTTCTCGACATGGTCGAAGGCCTCAAGTGGGTGAAGGAGAACATTGCTGCCTTCGGAGGCGACCCTGCCAAGGTGACCATCATGGGCGAGAGTGCCGGCGCCATTGCCGTGAGCATGCTCTGCGCCTCTCCTCTGGCCAAGGGCCTCTTCCGCGGCGCCATCTCCGAAAGCGGCGGTTCCTTCTGCCCGGTTGATGCCGTGCGTGTGGACAACAACGGCATCCGTGACGTGAAGGGCTCCGAACAGTACGGCCTGGACTGGATGAAGCGGATCGGCGTTTCTTCTCTGGCACAGTTGCGCGAGACGCCCTGGGAGACCCTGGTCTCGGACGAGGCTTCCGGTGGCGTGGGCGGTTTCTGGCCCACCGTCGACGGCTACGTGCTCCCGGACGACCAGTACAAGATGTACGAGGCAGGCAACTACAACGACGTGAACGTGCTCATCGGCACCAATTCCGACGAAGGCGCCATGTTCTGCCGTCCCACCCAGCTGGCCAAGTATCAGGCCGATATAAAGGCTGAGTACGGTCCTTTTGCCGACAGGATGCTGCAGCTTTATCCCGCCTCCACCGACGAGGAGACGTACGGAGCCCTCTCCGACATTTTCCGCGAGACCGCTTTCTCCTGGCCCACCTGGGCCTGGGCTAACCTGCAGAACAAGACCGGCAAAGGAAAGGTCTACCTGTATTACTTCGACCAGTTCGATCCGGAAAGGCCGATGTTCGGCGGTCCCGGCGCTCCGAAACCCCGCGGCGCCAACCATGCTTCCGAGCTTTCCTATGTGTTCGGCTCTTCCTGGGGCCGTCCCTTCGAGGGAGCCGACAAGGCCGTGAGCGATGCCATGAACACCTATTGGGGCAACTTCGTGAAGACTGGCGACCCCAACGGCGAAGGCCTGGACAACTGGCCGGTGTACAAGGACGGCGAAAAGACCGTGATGTTCTTCAAGAACGGTACTTCCCTGATTGAAACACCCAACAAGCCCCAGCTGCAGCTGATGGAAGAGTACTTCGCCTGGAAGCGCCGGCAGCCCATCCGCTAAACAGAGCTTTATACAAGAAAAACGGCACTGGAGATGAATCCGGTGCCGTTTGCTGTCATAAACCCGTCTATCTGCAGGGAATCAGGAAGGTGCGCTGCAGCAGCACCTTGGCCATGCGCAGATGGCCGGCTCCGGCCGGATGCAGGCGGTCCGTTTCCAGATTGGTGTAGAAGGCGGCCTGGGAATCCAGCAGCGGGAACAGGTTGGCCTCGGCGTTCAGGTCGATGACGCTGACGCTCCATACGTTCGCCGCTTCCTTGATGGCATCGACATAACTGTCCAGATACAGGCCGATGCGGTTCTGCACCAGCTCGTCGGGCTGCTCGTTGTTGTCGGCAAAATAGAAGTAGCCGCGGTGGGGCGGAGTAAGAAGTACGATGGGCGTCTCCGGTAACGTGTCTTTCAGCAGTTTCATGGCAGCATTGATGCGGCCGCGGAAGGTGCCGTTGTCATAGTCGATTTCCCGGCAGGTGCGGGGCGAGGTCACGGCGCTGTCCGGACCGTTTCCCCAGCGGACGTCCTTCACCACTTCCCGGTACCACTGTCCGAGGGGGAGTCCCATGTTGTAGTCGTTGGTGCCCAGCAGGATGCAGATGGCATCCGGAACCTGCTCTCCCATGGCTTCCTTGTACATGTTCAGCTGCATGGGCACTGCGCTCCACTCCATCCCGCTGATGGCCGTGACCACCGGGGTGATGCCCAGCCAGTCGGCCAGGTGCTCGTAGTATAGCTTGAAATCGTGCCGGGCTATGATGCTGTCACTGATGGAATCGCCGATGAAAAGCACCGTCTTCCCGGTCCAGGGGTGGCGCACCAGGCCTGTCTCTGGAGTGATTTCACCCGCCTGGATAACCCTGGCGTTGAGTTTGGGCATCTGGAATCGCCGCTGTTCCTGGGACATGGCGGTGGCAGAGAACAGAATGGCCGCCATTCCGGCAGCCATGAAGGATATAAGCTGTTTATTCATGGTCTTTGTTTTTGCAAAGATACCGATTATTCCGAATAAATCAGCTTCTTGGTCTTGGGATCGCGGGAGAAATGCTTGAAAAAGTCCCACATCAGCTTGGCGTCGGGCTTGAAATCCCAGTGGCCATAGCCGTTGACGGCCACCAGCTGCACCAGGGGCTTGTTGCCTTTGTACAGACGGCCCGTATCCATGGTGATGCCGTTCTTGTTGGTGACGATGGTCTCGCGGTCGCGGAGCTCCACGCCGAAGGTGGCGTCCTTGGAGAAATCCGGTGCTTCGGGGAAGTCGATGCCGTTCATGGTGGCGTAGGTCTTCCAGCCCAGGAAGAGGTTGTTCTGGGAAGGATCCGGCTCCCGGTCGCTGAACCAGATGCCCAGGTCCTGGGTGCCTGTGACGGAGAAGTACGGCATTTCTATCAGACCGGCTTTCTGGGCAGCTTCGTTCATCAGGGATTCGCGGGACGCACCCAGGTGGATGAAAGGCAGCATGCCTGCCGAGTGGGCGCCGACGCCTGCGAACAGGAAGGATTTCCGGATGCCCAGGCAGTTGGAGGTGGCGCCGCCGGCGGAGAGGCCTTCGGCATAGACCTTGGCGGGATTCAGCTGAGGATACTTGTTCAGCAGTTCATAGACTACCTGCTCGATGCCATCCAGCCCCATTACAGGATTGCCGTTGCCTTCCCATTCCAGTTCGGCTACGATAAAGCCTTCGGAAGGCGCCAGTTCCACGAAACCGGCCGCTTCGGCCTGGGTGCGGGGGTCATTGCCGTGTCCGTGCAGGAGCACCATCAGCGGTACGCTCTTGGCGGGGGCGTTGAGCAGGTTCCGGGGAATGTATTCGTACCAAAGGAACTCGCCGTTGCCCATCAGGTCCTTGCGCACCACGTTGCGGACGATGCCCAGCTGCTCCGGCATGATATAAGGTTCCAGCTCATAAGGACCGTACTGGCCGAATTCCCCTCCGGTGTACCAGGTGTGCATGTAGTTGCTGTAGCGGTAGTTCCGGCTCATCAGCTTGTCCCACGCATCGGCCACCAGGTCTTTCAGCGAGGCGTTCTTGTCGGGGTTCACCACCACTTGCACCAGCGGGTCCGTGGCGGCGGCGTTCTGCGTCTTGTAGGCTGCTGCTGCTTTGGCCGCGTTGTTTCCTCCGATATAGGCGGGAACTTCGGGCGCGCCTTTCACCGCTTTCCCGGGCTTGCCGTTGAGGGAGACGATGCCGGCCACTTCACCGGCGTTTCCGGCGATGCAGGCATTCACGAAGGTGGCGCCGTTGCCGATGCCGATCACCTTGAGGTTGTAGATGGCCCTCAGTTCTTTCAGCATGGCTTTGTACTGCTCGAAATCGGCCGCATTGTTGTATTTGGCTCCCACGGGATTCACTACATAGACGGTGCCGGCGAATTCATCGGCCAGGGCGGTGAGCCCCAGGTCCTGTGCCAGGGCGGCGGCAGCGGCCTTGTCGACGGCTGCATCCGGATAAACCACGAAAGTGGGGGCGCCCAGGCCCAGGCGACCGGCGTCGGAGCGGACTTCACTGCGGTAAGAATATACGGGAATCTGGGGCGGCTGCGGCTGCTGGGCCATAGCCAGGACCGTCATCATGACGGCGAGAAGGGAAGTCAAAAAACGTTTCATTTCAGGTGTAATTTCTGTTACACACAAAAATACGCCGTTTTTCTTTTGTTATTTTGCCGGATTCTTTAAGATATATCGCATTATCTTCAAAAAAGAGCGGTATAATTGTGGGGTTGGTGATTTTGACATTTGCGGTTTGTGGTTGGTGCCGGTCGTTGTCTCTGCTCTGCCGGGATTCGGGCCGTTTTCCCGT
>ERZ842401.3757-NODE-3757-length-18493-cov-7.520393_pt1 | contig 18493 bp, 11 predicted proteins | sample MGYA00521270_ERZ842401 | MGnify/ENA primary metagenome ERZ842401 (study PRJEB31892, sample SAMEA3878208) | bioreactor metagenome | biome: Moose rumen | place: Sweden | collected 2011-10 | study: EMG produced TPA metagenomics assembly of the PRJEB12797 data set... | reverse complement strand
ACCAAACTCGTCCGTCCCGCTTGGCGTATTTATGAGGGGCAAACTGCGCCTGTTTTGACGGCTTTTCAGAAGGGAATCAAGACCACTGACTATAAATATGAGTATTTTGATGCCAGTAATGTGATTGATACTGCTGCGGCAAAATACAACAATGGTGCCAATGACGGGCAGGATATGACGTCCTATACCTATGGCACGACATTGGATGGTCTGGTCTATAATGGCGATACGTTAAAAATCGTGGACAGCAGCAGCAATGCGGCAACATCCAATGCGACAACCCATGCCATAAATGATGCCAGCACGGTATTCAAGACGAAAGCCAATAGTGCATCTACGATTGATACCAGTCATGTATTTTATAACGATGCCGGTCAGCATGATGCTACCTATACGCCGCCGGCTACAGGTAGCACTACAGGCACGCAAAATAAGCTGGCCTTTATTTGGTCTGACCAGAATGGCTATGATTTGGTGGGCAACAATATTTCCATAGCACCTCGTCAGGTAACGCTTACCAATAATCTAAGCGGTCAGACCATCGTCAAGGAGTACGATGGTTCCTATGATGCAGCAAGTTATGTACCCGGCCTGTTTAATGGCACCAGTACCACATCTTCGGGAATTTTGTCTGTAGATAGTGGTTCCATTAAGGTGGGCTTTGACCAGACATCCAATCCTACAGCCACTTTTGTGAATCGTGGCAGTACGACAGGGGATGCCAATGTCGGTGCGGATAAGCAGGTATTGATTAATGGCAAGATTTTGCTCACCGATAGCAGTGGCAACGCCTATGCGGGTCACAATTATGTAATCGTAGACAGCAGTGGCAATCCAACTACCAGTGTGCAGTTGAATACGACTGTGGATGCTGCGATTTATCAGCGCAAGTTGCAGGCTTCTTTTAACGGTACGGGCATAACGAAGACCTATGACAAGGATGAATTCGTCAAGGACAGCAACGGTAATCTGCGCTCTTTTGGGCAGAGTGACTTTACGCTGAATACGAGCAATATAGTTGCTGCGGATGCGTCAAGTGTGAATTTGACCGTAGCGACCACCAATAATGCGCAGTACATTGATAAAACCACCGGGCAGGTACAGGTCAATGTGGGTACGCATGATGTAGCCGTGGGCGGCGTGACGCTGACCGGATCTGCGGCGAAGAATTATACGCTGGTAGATGCCAGCGGCAACCCCATTTATAGCGAATTAGGCATTGTTACGGGCTTTCAGCAGCAAGGCAGTCCCATTGGCACCGGTACGGGCGGCGGTACATTCTATGCCACCGGGGATATTACCCTGCGTTCCTTGGGGGATACTGGCTACAACTGGTTTAAGACCACGACGAATGGTACACCCAATTATTTGACCGCTGCCAAGGAATATGATGGAACCTCTGCCTATGCTGACCCCGGAACGTATTATGTCAGCAATGCGGGTTCTTCTGCGGCATCGGCTGCTACGGGGATGGTGGCAGGAGATAATCTTGATTTTCGGGTAACTTCTGCCGAGTTTACAGATGACAGCACCAATGTGAATTCCACGGCTGTGCGTGATGCCAATACTACCAGTACGCCCCAAGGTGTTCGCTATACGGTTACGGTCAGTGGCTCGGCGGCCGGCAACTATACCTTTGACTCCGCAGCGGCTATTGCTGCCGGTACGGCTGCGCCGTTAAGCAACGGCGGCACAGCTAAGGTTATGGGCGAGGGCAATATCACGCCGCGCACCATTTGGGTCACGGCACCACAGGCAAGTGTGGCGGATAAGACCTATGATGGCGATGCCTATGTCAAGGATGCCAATGGCAATTCCACCTTTGACCTGACTTCCGGTTATTTACAGTATGCGAATCAGAATACCTATCAGCAGCTGGTCAGCGGTGATGGTTCTTCGATTGTGATTAACGGACTGTATCAGGCCGGCACGAATTCGGCAGGTTATAGCTATGCCGGCAAGGATGTAAATTACGATGCCACCAATACGACCAATCCTGTGCTGGCCAAAGACATCGTCTATACGGCGAAGATTATGCAGAATAATCAGCTCAGCACGAACTATGTCTTTAATATCTCCAGCGCCAATCAGGCCACGTTTAACGGCAAAGGCACGATTAAGCCTGTGCAGCTGGGCGCGATTACCTTTGGCAATATTTCCAAGACCTATGATGGCAGTGCTGCGGTCACCAATACCAACAATACAACCGCACCACAGTATACCGATGATATCATCAAAATAAATACACCCACTGGGATAATTTCTACGGAAAGTGTCAGTGATGTGTTCTATGTGGACAGCAATGGCAATCTGGACAGCACAGGAGCCGCTTTGCTGGCTAATGGAACGTTTACGGCCAATTACGGTGATTTGGGTTCCGGCGGTTTTACGCTTAATTCCCATGTGAAGCGCGACCCGCAGAATCTCAGTACGATTCTGCCTCGTGATGTGGAATATGCCGGCATCAGCAGTCTGATGAAGAATCATAACTATGTTCTGCCTGCCACGACTGCGGCAAGTGATAAGGTTTATGGTTCCGGTACCATTAATCCGTTTTTGGTTACGGATAAGAGCTGGATTAAGCTGGACAGGAACAGTACGCCGATTACCAAGGTTTATGACGGTTATGATACGATTGCTAGTCCGATGAGCTATTTGAACACCACTGGCAATAATAAGGCCAATGCTACGGTAACTACTCCTGCGGGCAAGGTTTTGCCCGGTTTGGCTTCAACCGTAGCCGGAGCGAAATATTCCAGTGAACACAGCAACGGCAATACGGCACAGGATGTCATCTACACCGTTGACTTTTTGGAAACAGGCGATTATGGGATTGACAGCAGCCTGAAGAATAGCAGCGGGCAGGTGGAGCTTACCTTAACCGGTGATGGCCTGATTACCCAAAAGCATATTATTGCCAATACGCCGAAAGACCCCAATGTGACCAAGACCTATGATGCCACGGATGCCATCAGCAAAACAGGTAATGCACTGGTGGATATCAGCAGTGGGATTTTGACCATCGATCAGTCGAGAGTAACTAACGGGACTACGGCAAAGTATATAGCTAATGCCAATGGCGCAGCCGCCGATGCCAGCACGAATAGCGGCGATAAGACGGTGGAATACACACTGGCATTAAATGGTGACACCTATCACGATTATCTGCTGGATGATGGCAATGGGAATACCACCTTTACCGGTGCCGGCACCATTGACAAGCGCAATCTGGTGATAACGGGCAACACCAACCATAACAAACAGTATGATGGAACGTCAACGGTTACGGATATGCCCACCAGCCTGTCCGGCTTTACGTTTGGTGATGCACAGGATACGACGGTTTTGAACCGGGATAATTTTGATATTACCAAGGTTAGTGGTCTTTATGGATCAGGGAATACGGATGCTGCCTTTGCCACGAATCCCAACGTAGGCAGTAAGGATGTGCAATATAGCGGCTTCTTTACGGCCTTGGGGTCAAAAGCGAAAAACTATACCGTAAACGGCGTGAGCTATAACAGCGGCAGTACGGGTACGGCCTATGGCAGCGGAATTATCAGCCCCGCAGCCTTTACGGGAAAATTTATTTTCAAGCTGACTAATGGGATTAATCAGATCTACAGCGGCTCGGATGAAGTAGGGCAGCTGGAATCCAATACGACAGCTGCAGATAAGGACAATTTCCAAAGAAGCTGGGTCGATTTGGTGGGGAGCGGCGTGGATATTGATAATGATGGCAATATCGACATAACGCTGGGCAACGGTGCTTATACCTATACCATTAATTCCGCGAAATTTACTGCCGGAGCAGATGCAGGAAAGAATAAAGCTGTACAATATACGATTACACTGAATCCTGCCAGCCTTAGCAATTACACGGGTGCGCCTACGGTGGTTAATCTGAATGATACTATCACGGACGGCGAAATCAAAGCGCGTGAAGTTTTTGTCGATTTGACTACATTGGCAAAAAATGGTCTGACTAAGAACTATGATGCTACGGGGGCAATCTATAATAACGATAACAAGGCTTATTCTACCGATAGCGCGACAGGAACAATACTTACGGGGAACAGCATTATCGAATTTACGCCTGTAGATACGACCAATCATACTGGTTTGGTGAAAGGCACAAATGCCAGCACCGGTGTGTATACGCCGAATTATGATGCAGGTTCGGGCAAGACCATTGAGTACACGGCAGATATCGCAGGAGATAATTTAAGCAACTATATCTTCAAGGATGCGAGCGGTAATACGCTGTATGACAACCAGAATGGTCTGACGCAGATGACGCCGCTGACAACGAACAACAATACCATTAATGCCTTTGGTGTGGTGCTGACGCCCAATGTTGTAAATAAGACGTATGATGGTACCACGGCGGTTACCCAGTCGATGGCGCAGGGCGCATTGCAGTTAGGCAGTGCTGTTGGCGGCCAGACGGTTGCTTTGCAGAATATCAATGGTAATACGGGCGTATATGATAATCCCAACGTGAATCCGGATTCTAGCGGTAATCCAGGTATACATAAGGTGACGTATTCAGGTTTGAGTTTAGGGGATAGCAACTACAAGCTGGTAGATGCTTCTGGGCAGGAACTGAATCTGGACAGCAGCAACCTGTATACCATAGATGGCACAGGCACGATTGATCCGGCACAATTTAGTGGGCAGTTTGTGTTCAAACTGAAAAACGGTATTAATCAAATTTATAGTGGCTCTGCGGATGTAGGACAGTTGGAAAACAACACGACAGCTGCGGATAAAGATGCAGAACGCAGGAAGTGGGTGGATCTTACTAACAGCGGTGCTGACCTGAATCGTGACGGTGTGGTGGATATAGCCTTGAACAATGGTGACTACACCATTACGCAGGCTGTATTTACAGCAGGCGCAGATGCAGGGAAAAATAAACAGGTAGATTACACCATAACGTTGAATCCTGTTGCACTGAGTAACTATAAGAACATTCCTGCATCGGTCACACTGAGTGATAGTATCACAGACGGCGAAATCAAAGCGCGTGAAGTTTTTGTCGATTTGACTACATTGGCAAAAAATGGTCTGACTAAGAACTATGATGCTACGGGGGCAATCTATAATAACGATAACAAGGCTTATTCTACCGATAGCGCGACAGGAACAATACTTACGGGGAACAGCATTATCGAATTTACGCCTGTAGATACGACCAATCATACTGGTTTGGTGAAAGGCACAAATGCCAGCACCGGTGTGTATACGCCGAATTATGATGCAGGTTCGGGCAAGACCATTGAGTACACGGCAGATATCGCAGGAGATAATTTAAGCAACTATATCTTCAAGGATGCCGGCAACAATAACAATACGCTGTATGACTACTATAATGGCCAGACGCAGATGACGCCGCTGATGACGAACAACAATACCATTAATGCCTTTGGTGTGGTGGTGACAGCTGACCAGATTGCCAAGCCCTATGATGCTACGGATTATGTAGCACCCACGACCGCTCAAAATGCTTTGCATTTAGGCAGTGCGGTGGGCAATGATGTAGTATCGCTGCAAAATCCGGCGGGGATCAGTGCCCGTTATGTGGGCGTTAATGTGGATGATGATGGTGATGGTACGCCGGATATCCATACGGTGAATTACACCGGTCTGGATTTAGGCGTAACGGGTTCAGCGCTTACAAATTATCAGTTGGTCGACAGCAATGGCAACGCGCTTAGCTCCGATACGAATGGTTTGTATAAATTTGCCGGTACAGGTATCATCAATCCTTACAAACTGACTGCCGGGGATGTTACCATAAACATTGATGACGCAAGCAAGACCTATGATGCGACCAAGGAGGTATGGAAGGGCGGCAGTCAGACCAATCTGACCAACAACTATATCACGGATCACTATGTAACCATACCCAATACTGTGGGCGGCACGCAGGAGAATCTCGTCTTTACCAGTTATCATGCTGCATACAATCAGTCTAATGCTACCGGCAATTCGGTAAATCCTGCTACGCAGGTAGACTACCGTCTGGGACTTAGCAATGCAAACTATGATTTTTCTGCCTTAAAGGCAGCCGGTAAGGTAAACAGCAGCAATGAGTGGGTCGCCTCTACTGGCGGCACCATTGATAAAGCTGTGGTAACGGCTGGTCTGACTAATAACCCACTGGATAGTGAAATTGTGAAACCCTATGATGGCGATGCGAAGGTAATACAGCCTGTTAGGGATAAAGTGTCTGTGACAGGTCTGCTTACCGCCAAGGATGGTACAGTTCTCAATGTAGATGCCATCAACGCCCAATACGATGATAAAAATGTAGCAAGGGATGCCAGTGGCAATGTAGTGGACAAGGATGTTTATTATCAGGTGGAACTGTTCGGTGCGGCTAAGGACAATTACAAGATTGTCGGGGCGGCTGGTGCAGTCTATAGAGGTATTACGGACAACACCGGTACCCTTACCGGCACGGGCAGGATTACGCCCAAGGAATTGACGATAGATTTTAAGCTGGCTGAACGTGGTTATAATGGTAAAGACAATGTAAATACTGCCGATATTCAGGTTGAAAAATTCAATGGTTTACTGGGAACAGACAGCATTACATTGGATAGCACGGCAATGAGCAAGATTGCAGGCACTTATGGCACAGGCGACAGTACTGCTGATTTTACGGCTGATGGCAATGTAAAACGCAATGGCGATGCCGTAGGTTATAAGTCGGTGAAGTATGAACATGTGGCAGATGCCTATGCAGATTATCTGGCGCGCAATCTGAATACGGATGCGGCCAACTATACGGTGACACAGGATACTTTCTACAAGGAGAGCGATAACAAAGGTAAAATTAACCCCATAGTCCTTGCGGATATTAAGGCGAAATGGCAGGGCGTGGACAAGGTATACGATGCCACGGCCAATGTGCTGAATCCCGAAAATACAATGAAACTGGTTACGACGGACACAGCAGGCCAGGAAATCGAATTAACCTACACCGGTGCTGACAGCGGTGTCTATGTGGACAGCAATGGCGTAGCGCAAAAAGATGTAGGAAATCATGGCCTGAAATACAATGTTACCGAAGTGAAAAAGAATCTGGGCAACTATCAGCTGGCCGATTCTGCGGCCAACAGTGCCCGCCGTGACTGGCTCAGTACCACGGCTGCGGATAATGCTGACGGACAAGCAGTTACCGGCGAAATAACCCCGCTTACGCTGAATGTCATCGCGCAGAACGGCTTCCATAAAATTTATGATGGAAATACATCCATTGCAGACAGCGAAAAACAGGAAAAAATAGGCTTTAGTCCAGAACAAATGGCTGTTTTGCAAAAGGATATTGATTCGGGAGAAATTAGCTATGACTTGGAGGCCGAATACAAAGATAGCGATGCCAATGTAGCACCGGGCGTTATTCGCAATCAGAAGGATATTGCCTACAGTCTGACGCTGAAAGGAAATACCAAGGGCAACTATATTCTGCAGGGTGCCGTAAATGATGTGGTGACCGATACCGCTAAGCTGGGTGATATTGAACAGCGTAAGATTTATGTAGATCCGCTGGAGGTTACCGGCATCGACAAGGTTTACGATACCACTACGGCTATGCCGGATGACTATTCCAGCAAGGGACGTTTTGCGCTAAGACCGGCGAATGATACGATAGGTGTAGTTTCCAAGGAAGATGTACAGCTGGACTTTGCGGCAATTCAAGGTGCATATGACAGCGAGCACGTTCAGCGGGATAGCAATGGCAATGTTATACCGCAGAATATTACGTTCAACAATTTTAAGCTGACCGGTACTGCCAATCTGGCGAATTACATCGTGGATACCGACAGCCTGACCGGAAGCGGCACCATTAGTCCGGCACCGCTGACGGTAGCGATTAAGCAGGTTCCGACCAAGATTTACGATGGGGAAACCTCTTTGGCTGAGACTTATACAGCCAACAAAAATCTGGATGTACAAGGCTGGCTGCAGGAAAAAGACAAGGTTGATGCGCTCTTGACGGACGTTGGCTACACCGATGCCAATGCCGGCACCAGCAAGGAATACAGCTATCAAATCAGTCTGGGCAATGGTGACTATGAACTGACGCAGGGGAAGAATATGCCTGATATGGCCATAACGGATAACGGTCAGTCCGGTACCGTTACGGCGTATGACGGCACCATCACCCCGCGTACGCTTACAGCCAGTGTGATCAAAGAAATGACCAAGGAATATGATGGTACAGCCGATGGTGCAGCTATTGAAAATCCGGCAGATTATATTTTGCTTAGCAATAATTATCTGAGCAAGGATAAGGACAGCTTAGGACTTACGGCGGTGGCTGTGTATGACAATGCCAATGCCGGCAAGGCTGAGGACACGGATGAACTGGCGGCGCATACGGTAACGTATACCCTGAATCTCAGCAACGGTAATTATGAGCTGGCCGACAGCAGCGTAAGCGGTGCAGGCACCATCTATCGCAAGGGGCTGAACATCGTCGCCGAGCCGGTGACGATTAATGCCGGGGAAAAGATGCCGGCGTTCAGCGGCAGCGTCGAAGGACTGGTGGCCGATGACAGCAGCCTTAGCAATTCGTTCACCTTTGCACCTCTGGATGCAACGACGAACAACAGGCCGGGCACCTATGCGGTATATGGCTGGTACAATAATCGCTTCTCCGGCAATCTGGGGCTGAATTATACCTTTGCGCAGGATAGCAGCAATGACCAGGCGTTTACGGTAAACTATATCAGTGACAGCGGCAATCCGGATGTCAAGATTACGCCGAACCGCGATGTCTATCAGCAGATTTCTCATGATATGAGCAGCGGTTTTGGTGATAATGGCATGGCAGCTATTGAATATGTAGACAAAAACGGCCGGATTGTCGGCAGAGAAAATGTCGACAGCGGCGAAATTCATGGCACAGGCATTGCAGGTGCTATTGAGGTGACAGGAGTTGATACCGACAGTACAAACCTTGCCAATATCGGTATTGCCGGTGGCGACATTGTAAACCTTGATGGCGCAGATGCAGCCAGTCTGGCCAACATCGAAGTAGATGGTGACGGCTCCATCGTGAATCTGCAAGTATTCTCTATAAACGGTGATGAACAGTCCTCAGGCAGCACTTCAGCGGCAGAAATCGTCAGCAATGACAAGGCCGGTAATTCCTCTATGGAGATTGTCAGCAGTGATGGTGCGAACAATTCCGCTATGGAAATAATCAGCAGTGATAACGCCGCTGATTCGTCCATGGAGATTGTGAGCGCAGATGGTGACCGTCAGGCAAAAGCCGAGATTGCAGCTGCTGATGAAAATGTCAGCAGTGCTAATCGTGCCGGAATTCAGATTGTCGATGAAGCCGGCAATGTACTGGAGGAGGAAAATGAGGACAAGGCGGAGAAAGAAGAAAAGGAGGGTGAGATTGCCATTGAATCTTCAGACAGTCAACAGGATGAAATCGAACTAAAAGTTGAAGGAACGGGTGTAAATGCTGCCTGAATGTGGTAAAATATCCTTGATAAAAACGAGCAATGGGGAAATTAGAGCAAGGAGACAGCATGGAGAAAACAGCTAAAATTCAAATCGCAGCAGGATTTTTAGCCGCGTGTTTCAATATCTATGGGGGGCAGGCGCAGGCAGCCCCCTCCCTTTCCCAGCCTGGACAGGAAGTAGGGCAGGAACTTCCCAAACCGGAAGCAGAGGTGGTAGATGCTACACCGGAAAAGCCGCAGCAGGCTCCGCAGGTGGAGTTTACCATCACTAATTTCCGGTTGGAGGCACCAGACCTCTATTTGGACAAGGGGGAATTGACGAAAATTTTGCAGGATGGCATGGGCGAGAAAAAGACCATGACGCAGCTGAATGCTACGCTAACGGAACTTACCCGCTACTGCCGCCAGCACGGCTATCCGGCAGCGGCAGCCTATGTGCCAGCACAGGAAAGCAGTGACGGCATGATAACCATCAAGGTGATTCCCGGACGTTACGGCGAAATAAAGATTGATAACCGCAGCCGGCTGAAAGAAGGGATTGCCAAAGGCTTTGTGAACAGTCTGAAACCCGGAGATATCATTCGCACGGGCAAGCTCGAAACCACGCTGTATTCTATTTCGGATGTTAGCGGTACCAAGGCTGTAGGTGTCTTAAGTCCCGGCAAGGACTTTGGCACCAGCGACCTTACCGTGCGCATCGAGCGCGGCAAGGGCAGTAACATCGTCCTCTATGTAGAAAACTACGGCAGCAAGGATACGGGACAGTATCGTTACGGCTTGCAGGAAAATCTCTATGATGTCAGCGGCAACGGGGATAAAATTTCCGTGGGCGGGCTTATTTCCAACCGTGATATGCATAATTACTATGTGAACTATGAAACCATAGTAGGCCGTGGCGGCACAACTCTGGGCATGGGCTTCAGCCGTATGGATTATGAGACCGGTATTAACAGTTTAAAGACACAGGGCATAGCGGAGACCGTCAGTCTTTACGGACATCGCTCCCTTTATCATCTGACGGGCAGCGGGCTGACCTTTAATTACGGCTACAATTACCGCCGTTTGACGGATGAGATTGTGCAGTTCAATCGTAAAACCGAAAAATATTCCCATAGTGTCTATGTGGGCTTGGAGGGCTTTGAACGCCGTCCGGGAACAGTCCTGAATTATCAGGCCAAAGTTACTACGGGCAGATTAGAGCCGGATTCAGAAGATGGGCGTACGCAGACCAGCCTTGCGCAAACTCAGGGCCGTTATACCAAAGGCGAGCTTAGCGTTACGGCAGTCCAGCGTCTGGGAAATCGTGCCGATGTGTTGTTAAAGGCCAGCGGGCAGATTGCCAGTCATAATCTGGACGGCTCCGAGCGCATGTATTTGGGCGGTGCCAGTGGTGTGCGAGCCTATCCGCAGGGTGAAGGTTCCGGCGATGAAGGCTTTATGACCACCATTGAACCGCGGTTCTATACCAAAGTACCCGGATTGGTATTCAGTACCTATTTTGATATCGGTCATATCCTGTATTACAACGATGGCAGCAACTACATTGCAGCGAATAATGGCCAGCCGGCCAGCAGTCTGACACTCAAAGGCTATGGCGCAGCCATTTCCTACACCAAACCCAATGACTGGTTTGCCCGTCTTGACTACGCCCGCCGCATAGGCGGCGACCCCAACCTCAGCGAAAAGGCCAAGGCGAAGGGACGGTTATGGTTTATGCTGGGCAAAATCTGGTAAAAATTTTGCAGGAATTTTGACGTTGACCGCGAATAAACGAAATAACGAGATAAACACGCCCAAGGAGTGAGGAATATGGCTGGAAAAATTAAAAACTGTCCCATGTGCGGAAAACTCTTTAACGACACGGGGCACAAGGTCTGCATGGATTGTTACGAGAAGGTTTTGGAAAAAGAGCACGAAGTCGTGGAGTATGTCCGCGAGCATAAAGGCGCGAAAATTCCCGAAATCTGCGAAGCTACGGGAGCACCTTCCGGCATGATTAAGAAAATGATCCGCGAGGGCCGTTTTGAACAGATTGGCGTAAAGATGACCTATCCCTGCGAGAAGTGCGGCGCACCGATTATCACGGGCAAAATCTGCCAGCAGTGTGAGGAAAAGGCGCGTGCCGAACTGCAGAAGCAGGCAGCGCTGCAGACTGCTGCCCGCCAGATGGCCAAAGCCGATCAGAACCGTGGTCAGGGATTCCGCTCGAAAGAACGCTAAACGCGATTTATACCTGTTTATAGATGTAAATGGGTGAAAAATGGCGATATTTGGCGAAAACAAAGCATAATCTTAAATAATGATTAAAAAGCAGGAATTAAGTTTCCTGCTTTTTTTGTCGATAGTTCAATCAGAAGATACTATGTAACTTCAAGGGATGTAAGGAAGTCATAAAGGATTAACAGGTGGTGAAAAAAATGATTATCAATGGCAATGTGCAGGCCGTGGCCGGAGCATACAGCGTAAGTTCTTCCGGCAGTGTCAAGCGGGTGGCAAGCGTACAGGCAATGCAGAAGAGCGATGAAGTTCACCTGTCGAGTGAAGGACAGAGCTTCAGCAATATGCTGCAGAAACTCCAGAACATGGACGATGTCCGCGGCAGCAGGGTACAGGATTTAAGCGCCCAAATGGCAAATGGCAGCTATAACGTGCCGAGTGAAAATATCGCGGCAAGCCTTTTAGGCGTACGGTTCTAAAACACAGGCGGGAGGAAATCATTCATGTGGCAGGATTTTGCAAATACACTCAATGAATTAAACAAGGCCTATAAAGCCCTAATCGAACTAGGCAAAAAGAAACGCAATGCCCTGGTCATGGTGGATATGAAGACTGTGGAAAACCTACTGCCTCAGGAGGAAAAACTCACAGCCGATATTACCCGGCTGGAAAAAAATCGGCAGAGCATTTTGCTCAAAATGGCTGCCACAAGTGAAAAACTGGGATCAGAGTCGAAAATGGAAGATATTTTAAGTCTTGCCCCGGCGGGAAAGATGCGTGAAGTCCTGCAAAAGCTCTACGTTATGCTGCAGGCAACGGTGAAGGAGGCACAGGAACTAAGTGAGGGGAATGCCCTGCTTATCCGTGCTGCGATGGAAGCGGCAGCTTTTCACCTGAACCGCATCGGTGGTGCAACCGTGGAACCGGCTTATGGCCGGGGGGGAGAAGTGATAACGCACCGCAAGAATTTTGATTATAATGCCTAAACTTTCCTTTGCAGGAAAGATGGAGAACCAGGAGATACCGAAATGGACGAAGTAGTACGCCTGCTCAGGGCGCAGATTCTTATCAGCAACACATGTTTGGAAAAACTTAAAGCAGTAAAAGCAACCATTCAGGCAGAAAACAAAGGGGCAAATATCGCCAAAGCGGTGCAGGATATGGAACCTGCACTGCTGGAACTAGGGAAGCTGGAAAAAAAGAAGCAGGAATTTTTGGCGAAAAACAAGGCTTCCTCCCTGCAGGCGGTATTAGCCAAGCAGCCGCATTCGGCTGAGCGGGAAATTGCGGTGCACCTCTTGCATCGTGCACAGGAATTTGAAGAAAGTTTAGTGAGAGAAGTTGCATCTACCCGTTTCGTGCTGGAAAAGGGAAAGAGATATGCAGACTTCAATATCAACGTGATGACACAGACCGTGGCCAGCGATATTTACAATCAGGACGCAGCGGAAAGTGAGAGCCGGCGGGGAGTCAAGATGTTTGATTCCAGCGTCTGATGCGTTACGGCAGGAAAACGAGCAGAAAGGAATAACAGGTGAAGTATTATGCGTTCTACATTTTCCGGACTTAATACCATGGTGCGCGGCGTGTTTGCCAATCAGCTCTCTTTGGATACCGTGGGCCACAATATCACCAATGCCTCCACGGAAGGATATTCCCGTCAGGCCGTGAATCAGGCGGCAACCAAAGCGCAGGAAGTGTCGTCTTTGTATGGTGGTGCGCTGGTCGGTACCGGTGTTGATGCCCTGTCGATTATGCGTGCCCGCAATGTCTATGCCGATAAACAATACTGGGCAGAGACCTCGACCCATGAATACTACAAGGCAGAACAGGTAAACTATGATAAACTGGAAGCCATCTTTGATGATTCGGATAATACCGGCATAAAGGACGCTATGGATGCGTTTTATGCGGCATGGAGTGCCTTGTCAAAGGACGCTTCTGCCGACAGTTCCCGCGTTACGGTTATCGAGAAGGGCAATATTTTTGCCGATAAGATGAGCACGGTAGCCAGTCAGCTGCAGGATCAGATTAATGCACAGTATGACGATATGCGGATTCATTTAGCGGAAGTCAATGATATCAACGATCAAATCGTTGAACTGAATAAGAATATATCGGGAGCTGAAGCGGTCGGCGCACAGGCCAATGACCTGCGCGACCAGCGCGACCTGCTGGTGGATAAGCTCTCTGCCTATATGAATGTCAATATCTATGAGGATGACAAAGGGATGTATACCGTCGTTTCCAATGGTATTTCCATGGTCAACGGCATTAACAAATTGACCCTTGAGATGTCCGACCCTTATGTTAACACCGATTACGGCATCAATGATTACAGCATTATCATAAAGGAATCCGGCGTGGCTTTTATTCCGCAGAATGGCGAACTAAAGGCTGAATTTGATACCATTGCCGAGGACAAGGGGTATATTGACAATCTGGCCGATATGGCGGCCTTCATGATGACCACATTCAATACCATGCACCAGCAGGGGGCAGGTATTGATGGTACGGATGGAAATATCGGTCCCTACAATAATACAGCAACGTATACCGGGCCGACCTATGGTATTAACTTCTTCGGTGATAATAACACCGTTTATACTTGGGATGCCAATAATCATTGCGTAGTAGCTACGGAATATACGAACGCTACGATTGCCCGTTCCCTGAGTTATACACAGACGGTGGTAAGTGGTACAACGATTTACAGACCATCGGTGGACATTACCGGTACAGTAAACAGTACAACGAATCTTAAAGGCATTAATATCCTGAATGCCATGAGCATCAACAGCAAGCTGACGGAAGTGGGCGGCACAAGTCTGGTCGCGGCCCGCAAGCTTTCGGTGGAGCAGGATGTCAGCAGTACGGGTGCGTATTTGACTACATACAGTGTCAAGGCGGATGGTTCCAAAGATGGCACCAATGCTGTAAATCTGAGCACTCTGTTCAATTTGGCTTCCGATAATGTGACCACCACGGCTGATGTTACCTATAGCGGTACGGCTGTGAATATGAATAGCCGTGCAATCAATGATATTTCCCTAAATGCCTATTATCAGTCGGTTATGAGCCAGTTGGGCACGGATGCCAATTCTGTTGATATCAAGGAGAGCGCTCAGGATGATTTGATTACGCAGATTGTCAACTGGCGTTCATCCACTTCGGGCGTAGATTGGAACGAGGAACTGACCAACATGATTATGTTCCAGAAGGGCTATAGTGCCTGCTCAAGATGCCTGACGACGATGGATGAAATGCTGGATAGGTTGATTAACAGTACCGGCACGGTTGGCCGTTAACGATTAAGCGACTAAGATGAGGTGAAATAAAATGTCCATTCGTGTAAGCAGCAATCAGATGGTCTACGGCTACCAGAAACAGCTAAACGATGCCAACACCCGGCAGACCACACTGTTAGAGCAGGGGGATGGCAGCAAATTGCATCGCCCGTCCGATAACCCTGTGGATTATTCCAAGTTTATCCGTTTTGATACCTCGCTCAATGAGAACGAACAGTATACCGATAATGTCAATAGTGCTTTGGCGTGGATGAAGGCATCAGATGCGGCGCTGGTCAATATAACCTCCATCCAGACCACCTTCAAGGAGAAAACCATTGCTGCCGCTAACGATACAAATAATACTGTGGATATGGCATCAATCGGCAAGGAAATGATGGCCGAGATTCAAGAGATTGTATCTTTGGGCAATACCATGCAGGGCGACAGCTATGTGTTTGGCGGGCAGAAGGATATTACACGCCCCTTCACCCTGTCGGAAGACCAGATAAGCCGTGGCATAGCCAAAACTCTGGATGAAACACAGCAGGGGTTTTTCGCAGGTAATCTGGGCGTAGAAGAAACCGGCACCCTGCGCCAGATGCTGTCATTAACGGGAACGTATACGGACAGTTCTGGTAATACCGTTAAAGAAACCTATTACCTGAATACGGTTAATGGCAATGTGTATACCAAGGATTTTGTGGAAAATGGCTTTAAGGATAAACTGGCAGCCAATTCCAGTGCTACGGTTGCCGCTGGTGATGAGGCAGGAACGCTTTCCGGCTGGGGCTCGACGGTGAAGGTCTCTGACTATTTTAAGAACACAGGGGAAATCACGGCAAATGGCTTAGCATTCTCGGACAGCATAACGGTAAATGGTACAACGGTTACGCTGACCTTTGATACGATTAAGCAGCAAGTGGTTTCTTTTACCGGTGATAATAAATATGTCTCCATGGTCAAGAAAAATGGTACGACAGAGCCTAGTGCGGATACGGTAAATGCTACAGCCACGGAAATTTTTGGCACGGATATTTTTGACGATACAGCCTCGGGCAATGCCCCGTCCGGTACAGCCATGCTCAATCAGATGCTTACTGTCCATGCTAAAGTAGTGGGCGATGACCATATCTGGCTGGATACAGATGGCGTAACCATTGCGGATGAAGCACATGCCCAGACCATAAAGGCCGAAACCAAGATGGGCGCCAGAACGCAGCTCTACAATTCCGTTAACTCCATGCTGACTACGCAGAATGAAATCATCACGGGAGATATTACCAATACCTCCTCTACTGATGTGGCAAAGCTGGCTGTGCAGCTGATGCAGGAACAGACGATTTACAATATGAGCTTGTCTTTGGGGGCCAGAATTTTACCCCAGAGTTTGGCGGATTATCTGTAATTTTTTAGGGAAATTTTAAGAAAAACATGGTAAAATATGAGTAAGTAAACGGATTTAGCAGGAATTTCCCAAGGAAAGGGTGAAATAATCTATGCTGAGCAATATGTTAATGCTTAATATGCGGTTCACCCAACCAATGATTGGCATACATACGCAGTTGGGCAAATTGGAGGCACACTCTACGCCAGCCGAGCTGCATACAGAAGGACGGCAGGCCCGTTCCAACCGGCATTGGACACAGCCCACCGTGGAAATAGACCAATATCCCAGCCGTCACGCCTATGGCAATGATAACCATAAGGACTTTGCGCAAAAATATGGACAGCAGGGCTTTGCTGATTTGGCTAAGACAACATCACGCTGGACACAGGAAGCATGGGATAATGTGGAAAACAGCGGCAAGCGGGGCAAAAAGCCCGTAGAGCAGCGGTATGACAGCAAGCTTCGTCAGGAGATAAATCAAAGCAAAAACAGGCATATCGTGGCCGAATTAATTCCCGATCCGGTTATCAAGTTCCATCCCATTGAGGCGGTAGGCGAGCCGGACTTAGGTGATGTGTCGGTGCAGATTGACACGGAGGCTTTTGCGAAAACCCATTTTACGCCCGGGCAGGTTGAAACCTATATGCAGCAAAAGGCCAATGTAGATCGTTGGGTGACCACAGGCAAGTACGATATTTACGCATGAGTGATTCATGCGGAAGTGGAGGCATAAGAGATGAGAAAAGTCAACACATTAAGATTTGGTGAAGTGGAAATTGCAGAGGACAAAGTTGTACATTTTGCCGATGGTATACCTGCTTTTGAAGATGAACATGAATTTGTGATTGTTCCTTACGATGAAGAAAGCCCGTATGTGTTCTTGCAGTCACTGACAACGCCGGACTTGGCGTTTCTGATGACGGTGCCCTTTGTATTCTTCCCAGATTATGAATTTGAGCTGGATGATGATAATCAGGAAAAGCTTGATTTGCACAATCAGGAAGATATGCTCATCTATACGCTGATTACGGTAAATGGTGGCAAGGTACAGGAAATGACCGCCAATCTGATGGCGCCGATAGTGATGAATACAGCCAATATGCAGGCTCGCCAGCTCGTACTTGAACGCAGCAGCTACACAACCAAGCATAGATTGTTTCCGGAAAATAAGGAGGAACAATAATGCTCGTATTAACCAGAAAACCTCGTCAGCAGATCATGATTGGCGACAATATCGTTATCAATGTGGTGGAAGTGCAAGGCGACAATGTACGCATTGCCATTGATGCCCCGCGTGATATAAAAATCTATCGCGGCGAAATCTATCGCGCGATACAGGAAGAAAACAAGAATGCGGCCGCTCCGGTGCCCATGGATTTGGACTTAAGCGCCGGCCTGCCGAAGGAGTAACAAGAAGTTAAGGAAACTGGTGTAAATCTACGGAGGGATTAGCATGGTAGGTAAGATTCAGGACATTGTATCGGCCTCAATCGTGGCCGGTGCTGCGGAGCGGGTAAATGACACATCATCCCGGCTGGCATCTGCTGACAATAGTCAGGATATGCAGGTACAGCGCATAGATGATGTACAGAATGCCCCAAAGTACAATCAGGCGGAGGAACAGGAAGATCCATTAAAGGCGCGCGAAGAACGCGAACCTATGGACGAAAAATCCGTCAGCTACATGACCCAGGAATTAAATGAGCTCATGAGCAAGATTAACTGTAACCTGGAGTTCCAGTATCACAAGGAAGTCAATATGATGTCTGTCAGGATGCTGGATAAGAAAACCCATGAAGTGCTCAAGGAAGTGCCGCCAGAAGATATGCTTGACCAAATGGCAAAAGCAAGGGAATGGTTAGGAGCCTTCCTCGATAAGAATGTATGAGGAGGTGTAAATCATGAGTGGTATGGGTATTTATGGACTGTCAGGGTCGGGCATCGATGTCGACTCCATGGTTCGCATGGGCATGATGACCAAGCAAAATGAGTACGACAAGATGTACAAAAAGGAAGTTCGCAACGAGTGGACGAAAGAAGCATATGCCAATATGTATTCCGATTTGAACACCTTTAATTCGGTAACAATGTCTACCTACAAGATGTCA
>ERZ842401.3756-NODE-3756-length-18495-cov-7.600271_pt1 | contig 18495 bp, 16 predicted proteins | sample MGYA00521270_ERZ842401 | MGnify/ENA primary metagenome ERZ842401 (study PRJEB31892, sample SAMEA3878208) | bioreactor metagenome | biome: Moose rumen | place: Sweden | collected 2011-10 | study: EMG produced TPA metagenomics assembly of the PRJEB12797 data set... | reverse complement strand
GCAAATTATCCGAATGAATCGGGCACTTCTCCACTGTTTTTCTGCCAGCATGTTCTTTTTTTTTAACTTGCGGAATTTAGGAGATATATAATTGCGTGCGACACTACGCGTAAATTCGTAGCCATTAAACTCAATTTGCTTTTTTGAAAAAAAAAGCGTAACTTTGTTTTTTGCACTTTGTAACAACCAACAAACAATAAAAACAACGCAAATGGCTGACAGTTTAGTAATTATACCCACGTACAACGAAAACGAGAACATCGAAAACATAATAAGAAAAGTTTTTTCGCTTGAAAAAGAGTTCGACATACTGATAATAGAGGACAACTCTCCCGACGGCACCGCTGACATTGTTAAACGCTTGATGCAGGGATTTCCCGAACGCCTGTTCATCAAAGAGCGCAAAGGCAAGCTGGGCCTAGGTACCGCCTACCTCGACGGTTTCCGCTGGGCGCTGGAACGCGACTATGGATATGTGTTCGAGATGGACGCCGATTTCTCGCACAACCCCGACGACCTTCTGCGCCTGTACGAGGCATGTGCCTCCGGCAAGGGCGATGTGGCTGTGGGCTCGCGCTATGTGGACGGCAAGATAAGCGTTGTTAACTGGCCCATAAAACGCCTGCTGATGAGCTACTACGCATCGAAATACGTGCGCGTGGTTACCGGCATGCGCGTGTTCGACGCCACCGCAGGTTTTGTGTGCTACACACGCCGGGTGCTCGAAAAAATGAAATTCGACAAGGTGAAATTCGTCGGCTACGCTTTCCAGATAGAGATGAAATACACCGCCACAAAACTGGGCTTCAAAATTGCCGAAGTGCCCATCATATTCTCCGACAGGATTTTAGGCGTTTCCAAAATGAGCATGAAAATTTTCAAGGAAGCCTTTTTCGGCGTGTTCTCGCTGCGTTTCCGCAACTGGAAGAATTATTAAACCCCCTCTCGTGGTATGGTATTGAGCTCATTACCATTAAGAAGGATATAAACTGTTTTACGCAAAATTTATTTGCAAACAAAAAATCAACAAACTGATGAAAAAAATCACAATACTTCTTTTCGCTCTACAACTGTGTACCACATTAGTCTGTGCGCAGAACAAAATGCTCACTTCCAACGACTTGATGAACGGCTCGCTGTACCCCTCGCGGGTGCGTTCGGTACAGTTTATCGGCAAAAGCAACCGTTTCGCCTTTGTGCGCGACAACAAATTATACTCTGGCACATCATCGTCGCAAAAAGAGATAGTAAGCCTTGAAAACCTCAGCAACGCGTACCAGACCCTTGAATCGGGCAGCCTGCGGTATTTCCCCAACGTTAAGTTTGTAAACGACCGCGAGTTTCAGTTCACCGTGTCGAACAACGTGTACCACTACAACATAAAAACCAAAAGCATCTCAAAAATAGCCACTTACGACAAAGAGGCCGAAAACATCGACTTTGAAACCCACACCTATCAGGTGGCATACACGAAAGGCAACAGCCTGTACGTAAGCCGCGGACACGATGTAACCACCGTTGGCGAGGGTGCCGACGGACTGGTGTACGGACAATCAGTGCACCGCTCGGAGTTCGGCATCGAAAAAGGCACCTTCTGGTCGCCGCAAGGCAACCTGCTGGCTTTCTACCGCATGGACGAAAGCATGGTTACCGAATACCCTATGGTGAACACCGCCACACGCATAACCACCCCAACGCCAATACGTTACCCTATGGCCGGAATGAAAAGCCACGAGGTAACGGTAGGTATTTTCAACACTTTGAAAAACACCACGGTATATCTGAAAACCCGCCGCGACACCACGGTGGCCGAACGCGAGATGTACCTCACCAACCTTTCGTGGAGCCCCGACGAAAAAACTCTCTACATAGCCAAGATAAACCGCGAACAAAACCACACATGGCTCGAAAGCTACGACGCGGAGACCGGCAATCTGAACAAAGTGCTGTTCGAAGAAAAAAACGACCGCTACACCGAGCCTGCCGACGGACTTTACTTTCTGCCCACAAAACCCAACCAGTTCCTGTGGCTCAGCTACCGCGACGGTTACAAACACATATACCTCTACACCACCGACGGCAACCTTGTGAAACAGGTAACCAAAGGCGACTTTGAAGTGCAGAGCATTATCGGCACCGACCCCAAAGGCGAAAATGTGTTTTTCTACTCCAACATCGAAAATCCGACAGAACGCGCCGCCTATTCGGTAAACATCAAAACGGGCAACATAACCCGCCTCACCCCCGACCACGGCACACACACCATTGCCGCCAACGCCAGCGGCACACTGTTTATCGACAGCTACAGCAACACCAATGTGCCTGCCAATGTGGCACTTGTTTCGGCCAAAGGCAGAAAAATGAGCGACATATACTCTGCTCCCAACCCATTGGCCGACTATGCGATGCCCGAAATAGAGACCGGCACCATAAAAGCCGCCGATGGCAAAACCGACCTCTGCTACCGGCTGATAAAACCACTCAACTACAACAACGGACAGAAATACCCCACCTTGGTTTACGTTTACGGAGGTCCTCATTCCCAACTGGTTACCGACAGCTGGCTGGCTGGAGGCAACCTCTACTTCCTGTTCCTTGCACAGCAGGGATACGTGGTGTTTACCGTGGACAACCGGGGCACCGACAACCGTGGCTTTGAGTTCGAGAGCTGCACCCACCGCCATCTTGGACAGATAGAGATGGCCGACCAGATGGAAGGTGTGAAATTCCTGCAAAAACTTTCGTACGTGGACACCGCACGCATGGGCGTGGAAGGATGGAGTTTCGGCGGATTTATGACAATAACCATGAAACTGGCACACCCCGAAATATTCAAGGTGGGCTGCGCCGGCGGCCCCGTCATCGACTGGAAATGGTACGAGGTGATGTACGGCGAACGCTATATGGACACCCCACAGGAAAATCCCGACGGCTATGCCGACAACAGCCTGGTGCGCAAAGCCAAAAACCTGAAAGGCCGCCTGCTGGTGATACACGGCGCCGAAGACCCCACCGTGGTTTGGCAAAACTCACTCGAATTTATCGACGCCTGCATAAAAGCCGGCCGTCAGGTGGACTATTTCGTTTATCCGCACCACCCGCACAACGTAGGTGGCCGCGACCGTCTGCACCTGTACAGAAAAATGTTCCAATACTACGAGGATTTTCTGAAATAAAGCCTGTCGCTAACACCTGAAAGCCATTGGCAGAAAAGCCCTGTTAGCCCGCCACCTGTCCGACGGGAACAACCAAAGCCTTTTTCGATAGGGAGCAGCTACTCCACTCGCTCCAACAGAAAGCTCACCGGACGGAAGCCGTCGTTGCAGCTTATCATGGCGCTGTACGGATTTTTCATCCAGCCGTTGTAGAAATTGCCACCTCCGGCCGCCAACTCCTCCACAAACCAACGCATCGAATCCCATGCGCTTTCGCACATGCCCTCTGGTTTGACACCTTGACAGGAAATCCACACCTGCCCCTCAAAAACATCGCAGGTGTGCTCGATAGGATTTTCGTAAATCGACGAAAGGTCGTTGTAAGAAGCCTTCCGTATTGCAGTAATTCTCACCTCGAACATATTGATAACTTTTGCTTTACGAATTTAAAAACGCCAAAACAGTCGTAAAATTGTGGCATACAGCATTTCTGCAAATGCGAAAAACAAGCATCCAGTTGCCTCCGCAAGACCACAAACAACAGACAACCACCTGTTTTTCAGCAACAAAAGCCAAACCATCGCCCACCCTACCCAAACCATCACAGGCAGATTGAAAAACAACAAAAGAGGAATAAAAACACGCACTACAAAAAATATTTTGCCACAATCCGAAAAAATCGTATCTTTGCAATTATTACAAAAAAAAAGAAACACGCACATATTATGTTTACAGGAATTATAGAAACTACGGCCCGCGTGGTCAAAATTGAGAAAGAAAACACCAACTACCACTTCACCCTTGAGGTGCCTTTCGGCGATGAGCTGTCCATAGACCAAAGCATGGCCCACGACGGGTGCTGCCTTACTGTGGTGAAAGTGGACAAGACGAAAAAACAATACGTTGTTACCGCCATGGACGAGACCATGCTCAAAACAAACCTTGGCACATGGAAGGTTGGTACCGAGGTCAACGTGGAACGCTCCATGCGTATGGACGGCCGTTTCGACGGACACATTGTCCAAGGACATGTGGACCAGACCGCCACCTGCACCCGAGTGGTGGACGACAACGGCAGCTGGCGTTTCTATTTCGAATACAACCAAAAAAACGCCCCAAGCATCACCGTCCCGAAAGGCAGCATCAGCATAAACGGCGTAAGCCTCACCGTAGTGGACAGCCAGCCGGGCATGTTCAGCGTGGCCATAATACCCTACACATACAAGGTTACCAATTTCCACAATTTCCAACCCGGCACAGTGGTGAACATAGAGTTCGACGTGTTTGGCAAATACGTGCAGCGCCTGCTGGAACAATATATGGAAGCCAACAAAAAATAACCACCCCAAAATGTTGGAAAACTGTAACTTATGTCCACGGAGCTGTGGCGCCGACCGTGAGCATGGCCATACCGGTTTCTGCCAATGCGCCGACGAGCCATTGGTGTCGGCCATCTGCGCTCACAAAGGCGAAGAACCCGTGCTATGCGGCGAAAAAGGCGTGTGCAACGTTTTTTTCGCACATTGCAACATGCAGTGCTGCTACTGCCAGAACATCTACATAAGCCAAAACCAATCCAACACTTGCCGCTACAACACATTAGACACTGTAGTACAGCGCATTGCCCAAGTAATCGCCAACACCGAACAGCTGCTTGGTTTTGTAAGTCCTTCGCATCAGGCACACCTGATACCCATTATAATGGAGCGTCTTAATGGATTGGGACTTCACCCGACAACTATCTACAACACAAACGCTTACGACAACGTGGAGACACTACGCATGCTGGAGCCGTACATCGACATATATCTGCCCGATTTCAAATACAGCGACAACCGTCTGGCACAACGCTATTCGCAAACGCCCCACTATTTCGAAAAAGCCACGGCAGCCCTTACAGAGATGTACCGACAAAAAGGCTCCACGCTAATAACCGACAACCGCGAAATAGCCACTTCCGGCATGATAATACGGCATCTTGTTCTGCCCGGGTGCGTGGACAACTCCAAAAACGCACTTTCGTGGATTGCCGAAAACCTTTCGGTAAACGTGCACCTGTCGCTTATGGCACAGTACTACCCTCCCGAAAGAGCCGGCCTTCTCGACGACGAGCTCAACCGATTTGTGCTCCCGGAGGAATACAATGCGGTGTGCAGCCACAGCCATGCTTGTGGATTCCACCGCGGTTGGGAGCAGGAACTGACGCAACAAATTGTTTACCAACCCCATTTCGAAAACGCCAACGCTTTCGAACAAGACCAATGCTCACTATGAAAAACCCAAAATATCACAACAAAAAAAATATTGTCGAAGACACGTCGCTCAATTTGGAAGAATCTGAAATTGTGCTGTTTATTACCACAACTCAGATATATAATTTTGTATCGAGCCTTAACAAGGAAGCCAACATACACTTGAGATACCAAGGATCCATCGATATTGAAACCCGTACAGGCACCGAAAACTGCACACTTTACTCATACACCGACACCGATGCCCAAATAAACTACATTTTGATGAACATCAAAAACAACAAACTCGACAAAATACTAAAATCGTACGACAAACTGCTGATAATAAACGGCGATTTCAACCGTATAAAACAAACGCAGACCATCTGCTCGTACTCCCTACCCGACACTATGGAAATAAAGCATCTGAAATTCGATGAACCCGCCAATCCCAAGCTAAGGCAAGCCATGGACAACCTGCGCAAATTTTTCGAAACCCCATTCCCATCAAATGGACTGCTTACGCAGATAGAACAATATCTGAAAAACAGGCCAACCACAAGCAATAGCATGATAAATTTCGAACAATACGGATACTGAACAAAACAAGCACTAAAAACACCTCGAAATATGAAAAAATGGATAATATTGTTTTTTAAAGGCATGGCCATGGGCGCCTCCGACGTGGTTCCCGGCGTGTCGGGCGGCACCATAGCCTTTATCACCGGTATATACGAAAGGCTGATACACGCCATAAAAAGCATCAACCTTGCCAATCTGAAACTGCTGCTGAAAGGCCGTTTCCGCGAATTCTGGCAAAATATCGACGGCTGGTTCCTTGTGTGCGTGGTTGCGGGCATAGGCGTCAGCTTTCTGTCGCTGGCCAAGCTTATCACCATGCTGCTCGACACATATCCGCAATACGTGTGGTCGTTCTTTTTCGGACTGATATTGGCCTCCACCGTTTTTGTTGGCCGCGATGTGCGGTGGAACTGGAAAACCGCACTTGCCTTTCTGGTATTCGCCGTGCTTTCGTTTTTCATCACCTCGCCCGAAAACACCCCTCTTGCCCAGAACAACAGCTACTGGTACATATTCCTCTGCGGCGCCATAGCCATCTGCGCCATGATTCTGCCAGGCATTTCGGGCAGTTTCATACTGGTGCTGCTCGGCCAATACACTTTTATGCTCACGGCACTCACCGAACTGCAGATTGTGATAATACTGACCTTTGCCGCCGGCGCACTGGTTGGCATAGTGGCTTTCTCACACGTGCTGAACTGGCTGTTCGAGCATTTCAAACAAATTACCTTGGCCGCGCTGACGGGTTTCATGTTCGGCTCGCTGAACAAAATATGGCCGTGGAAAGAAACGCTGACAACATTCACCGACCACCATGGCGAAGTTAAACCGCTAACACAAAGCAACATACTCCCTCAGATAGATTCCAGTTTCTGGATTTCGATACTGATGATAGCCATTGGCCTGTGCCTGATATTTGCCATTGAGTTTGTTGCAAAAAAAATAAAAAAGCAAGACACTGTTTCCGAATAATCGACCTATTCTTCGACAAAAACCTTCCTTATATATGAACAGCAATTTAGACGCCACCGGCAAAAGCCAGAGCAACAAGGAACGCGAGGTGGAACGCGCCCTGCGCCCCAGCCATTTCGACAGTTTTGCCGGACAGCAGCAGATTATAGACAACCTGAAAGTGTTTGTTCAGGCCGCCAAGGACCGTGGCGAACCCCTCGACCACCTGTTGCTGCACGGCCCTCCGGGATTGGGCAAGACCACCCTTTCGCACATCATTGCCAACGAGCTTGGCGTAGGCATGAAAATGACCTCCGGCCCCGTGCTCGACAAACCCGGCGAACTGGCAGGCATACTCACCAACCTCGAGCCAAACGATGTGCTTTTCATCGACGAGATACACCGCCTTTCGCCCGTGGTGGAAGAATATCTGTACTCCGCCATGGAGGACTACCGTATCGACATTATGATAGAAACCGGCCCCAGCGCCCGCAGCGTACAGATAAGCCTGAACCCCTTCACCCTTATCGGAGCCACCACCCGGTCGGGACTGCTCACGGCGCCCCTGCGCTCGCGCTTTGGCATCACCTCGCGCCTGCAGTACTACGATGTGGAAACCCTCACCAAAATCATCCAACGGTCGGCAAGGCTGCTCAATGTGCCCATAACCAGCGAGTCGGCAGTGGAGATAGCCAGCCGCAGCCGCGGAACCCCACGTATTGCCAACCTGCTGCTGCGCCGGGTGCGCGATTTCGCACAGGTGAAAGGCGACGGCACCATAACCCTCGACATAGCGCGCTATGCCTTGCAGGCTCTCAATGTGGACAAACACGGCCTCGACGAGATGGACAACCGCATACTGAACGTCATTATCGACAAGTTCAAAGGCGGCCCCGTGGGATTGAGCACCATATCCACCGCCGTGGGCGAGGACCAAGGCACCATAGAGGAAGTGTACGAACCTTTCCTTATACAAGAGGGATACCTTATGCGCACACCCCGCGGCAGGGAGGTTACACCCTTGGCCTACCAACATCTGGGCAAAGTGCGGTATGTGAGCAATCAAGGCGAGCTGTTCTAAATGCCTGAGCAACAAACCAACCCGACAGCTGCCGGAACCACACTTGAATGCCATAAACAACAACCGGAAAAACTTTTCTTGCAAAAACGTAAAAAAACAAGTACCTTTGTAAAACAAAAACCGTTCATTAACCGCCACAAATGGCTATCAAATAACGAAATACAGAAAAAAGATGAAATATAAAAGGATACTTCTCAAACTCAGCGGCGAATCGCTGATGGGCCGTCAGAGCTACGGCATCGCTCCCGAAATGCTCGGACAATACTCCCTCGACATCAAAACCGTGGTGGAACGAGGCGTGGAGGTGGCCATAGTTATCGGCGGAGGCAACATATTCCGCGGCCTCAGCGGCGCCGCCAAAGGCATGGACCGCGTGCAGGGCGACTACATGGGAATGCTTGCCACCCTCATCAACAGCATGGCTCTGCAGGCCGAGCTGGAAAAACAGGGGCTCAAAACCGAACTCCTATCCGGACTGGCCATCGAGCCCATCTGCAAAGAGATGAGCCGTAGGCGCGCCATCGAAGCCATGGGCGAGGGACGTGTGGTTATCATCGGCGGCGGAAGCGGCAACCCCTTCTTCACCACCGACACAGCATCGGCACTGCGAGCTGTGGAGATAAAAGCCGACGCCATACTCAAAGGCACCCGAGTGGACGGCATATACACCGCCGACCCCGAAAAAGACCCCTCGGCTAACAAATACACCACCCTCACCTTTGCCGAAGCACTGAGCAAAAAACTGAAAGTGATGGACCTCACCGCTTTCGCACTCTGCGAGGAAAACAACCTGCCCATCTACGTGTTCGACATGAACACCCCCGGCAACCTGCTCAAAGTGGTGGAAGGCCAGCCCATAGGCACCGAAGTGAAATGATTTTTTTAAGCATAACAATAACTAAAACAGTAAAAAATATGATTACCAAATTAGACGATGTTTTGGCCCTGGCCAAATCGAAAGGCAAAAAAAGACTTGTGGCCGCCTACGCTAACGACGCCCACACCATAGAAGCTGTTTACAACGCTGTCAAGGCTGGCATAGTTGACGCCACCCTCGTTGGCGACGAAGCCACCATCAAAAACGTATGCGCCGAGCACGGTTTCGACGCATCGGTGTTCAAAATAGTGCAGGAAGCCGACGAAACCAAAGCCGGCGTTGTGGCTGTTGGCCTAATAAACAAAGGCGAAGGCGATTTCCTGATGAAAGGCCTCCTCAGCACCGACAAATACATGCGTGCCATCCTCAACAAAGAAACCGGCCTTATGCCCGGCAAAAAGAACGACATGCTCACCCACATTGCCGTGTTCCAAGTGCCGTCGTACCACAAACTGCTCATTGCCAGCGACGTGGCCATAGTTCCCGCCCCCGACATGAAACAGAAACAAGCCATACTTGGATACCTTGTAAGCACCGCCAAATCGCTGCAGATAGAGAAACCCAAGGTGGCTGTTTTGGCCGCCACCGAACAGGTTTCTACAGGCATGCCCGCCTGCGTTGAGGCTGCCATCATCTCCAAAATGGGCGACCGCGGACAGATAAAAGGCGCCTTGGTTGACGGTCCTCTGGCACTCGACGTGGCCATAGACAAAGAGAGCGCTCAAATAAAGAAACTCACCGGCGAAGTGGCCGGCGACGCCGACTGTCTGCTCTTCCCCAACATCGAATCGGGCAACGTGTTCTACAAAACATGCACCAAATTTGCCGGCGCCGAACTCGGATGCATGGTGGTTGGTGCCAAAGTACCCTGCGTGCTAACATCGCGTGGCGACAGCGCAAAAACCAAGCTCTACTCCATTGCCCTGGCATCACTGCAATGCAAATAAAAAGCCAAACGCTTTACTACATCAAAACATCAAGGGTTGCCAACAACACGGCAGCCTTTTTTTTCTTTCGCTTTTTCTACAATAAAAAACCATTCCATACGTTATAGTCTGTTAAATCATAAAATATAATGGACAGAAAAGTTAGAGTAAGATTTGCACCAAGTCCCACCGGACCGCTGCACATAGGTGGCGTGCGCACGGCCCTTTACAATTATTTCTTTGCCAAACAGAACGGTGGCGAGATGATACTGCGCATAGAGGACACCGACCAGACACGTTTTGTCCCCGGTGCCGAAGAATACATCATCGAAGCCCTCTCGTGGCTGGGAATAAAATTCGACGAGGGCGTGGGCATTGGCGGCAACTACGGCCCCTACCGCCAGAGCGAACGCAAACCCATGTACCGCCAATACGCCGACCAGCTGATAAACACCGGCTGGGCATACTACGCTTTCGACAAACCCGAAGAACTCGACGCCAAACGCAAGGAATTCGAGGCCCGGAAAAAAAACTTCCAGTACGACTGCCACACCCGCACCTCGATGTGCAACTCGCTAACCCTGCCCGCCGACGAGGTGAAACGCCGGCTCGAAGCTGGCGAACCCTACGTGGTACGTTTCAAATTCCCCACCGACACCGAAATACATGTGCACGACCTGATACGCGGCGAGGTGAAGATGAACTCCAACCTGCTCGACGACAAGGTGCTTTTCAAATCCGACGGCATGCCCACCTACCACTTGGCCAACATCGTTGACGACCATACCATGAATATTTCGCACGTTATACGCGGCGAGGAATGGCTGCCCTCGGCACCGCTGCATGTGATGCTCTACAAAGCCTTCGGCTGGGAGGACACCATGCCGCAGTTTGCCCACCTGCCACTGCTGCTGAAACCCGACGGCAACGGCAAGCTAAGCAAGCGCGACGGCGACCGCCTCGGATTTCCCGTGTTCCCCCTCGAATGGCGCGACCCCAAATCGGGCGAAGTGTCGTCGGGATACCGCGAAAAAGGCTATTTCCCCGAAGCCGTGGTTAACATACTATCTTTCCTCGGCTGGAACCCGGGCGTGGAACAGGAGATTTTCAGCATCGACGAACTGGTGAAACTTTTCTCCATCGACCGCATAAGCAAATCGGGAGCCAAATTCGACGTGGAAAAAGCCAAATGGTTCAACCACAAATACCTGCAGGCAAAACCCGACGAAGAAATCGCCACACTTTTCGAAAAAGACCTCGCCGAACGCGGCGTGAAAGCCTCACACGACTATGTGCTGAGCGTGGTGGCACTGATGAAAGAACGCGTGAGCTTTGTTAGCGAGCTGTGGGAACAGACACACTACTTTTTCCAAGCACCTACGGAATACGACCCCGCCGTTATCAAAAAACGCTGGAAAGAGGACACCCCGAAACATCTTACAGAAATAAAAAACATTCTGGAAACCAAGCCGTTCAAAAAACAACTGCTTCACGACTCCGTTATGGACTACATACAAAGCCACGAACTGAACATGGGACAGATAATGAACAGTTTCCGCCTTACGCTGGTGGGTGCCGCCAAAGGACCTGACCTGTTCGAGCTGATAATGATGCTGGGCAAGGACGAAACCCTCGCCCGACTGCAAAAAGGAATAGAAACAATACGATAATAATCTGTTAAAAATCAACACAATGGAAGAAAATCAAAACAACAGCATGCAAGTGGAAGAACAAAACAACGCTTGTGGCAACGAAAAGAAAAAATGCGGATGCAAAAGTTTCCAGACAATACTTAACATAGTGCTGCTGGCAGCCGTTGTGGTGCTGTTTGTGCTGCATTTCTGCAGCAAACCGGCACAACAACAGCCCGCCCGACGGGCAACGGCATCCACCACTGGCGGCATCACCGTGGGTTATATCGACACCGACTCGCTCATTGCCCAATACGACTACGCCGTGGAGCTGAACGACAAAGTACAGCATTTTGCCAAACTCGACAACAACTACAAAACCAAAGCCGCAAAATTTCAAGAAGACTACAACACCTACCTAAAAACCGGCGCCAACATGACACTTACCGAACAGAAAAAAAACGAAGAATCGCTAAAAAAACGTGCCGACGAGCTGCAGAAACTCGAAAACCAGCTCTTGGCCGAACAACAGAAACTGGAAAGCGTTATCTCCGTTGAACAGAAAAAAATGATGGACGCCGTTTACGCCTACATCCGCGACTACAACGCCAAACACGACAATTTTACGGTAATTCTGAAAAAATCGTACTCCGAAAGCCCGGTACTTTATATGGACAGCACCCTCGACATAACCCGCCCAATTATCGACGGACTGAACGAGGAATACCGCAACCTGAAAAAGAACGACAAAGAAAAAGAGAATAAATAATCCTCATACTCCGACAATAAAAAAAAGTGTGGCACATTTGTGCCACATTTTTTTTATTGTATTTGGGTTGCTATAACTCATTGGCTATCTATACCCCATCTGGCGTTTTTTGCGCAAAGCGTTGCTCGATTTTACAAGCGTAATTATAGAGAACACCAGCAGAAAAAACGACAACATAAAATAAAAGAACCCCCAACGATAGTCAACCCCATAATAGTAGTAACGATAATAGTAATTCCAATTCCTGTCAGGTTCAGAGAATAATAGTATGATGCTGATAAGCAACATAATGGACGAAAGAATTATCCCAAAAATTGCGAACACTTTGGTAGTTTTCGAAAAATCCCTCAATCTACCGCCTTGTATTATCGGCGGTTGCACATTTTGCGCAAAAATAGGAGTTAGTTCTGGCAGCGATCCCGCCGGCTGCCAATTGTCCAATCCTTCGCGCCAAACAAGGGTACTGCAGTCTATCCTCGAACGCATTGCTTCCATAGGTACCGGGCCAAACTGGGTGCCGTTCAAATAGTAGTAATATTCCATAATGCTCATGATTTTCTTTTAAATGCGTGAATTGTAGCAAAAATGCAGAATAGCAAAAAAACAATGAGGAACAAAAAAATAAACACCAGACACACTGTCCAAACATCTGTCAGGGCAACACTAAGCAACGCCATTGTGATAATCAGACTTATCATTACAACAATGTCGGCAATGATAGAAAAAGCTTTCATAAAACTTAAATAATTTTAAATGCGGTTGCAAAGTTATAGTTTTTTGTCAAAAAAAACAAATATTTTTTCACAACTGACTGTTTGTCAGACACAACAAAGCAAAAAAACTACAAACTTCCGTAGAAATCGAGCAGCTCGGCGGTGGTTTTTTCGGTACTATACTCCTCGCGAATCAGTTTCCGTGCATTGTCGCCGATGGTGCGGCAATAATTGGTATCGGCGAGGCAACGTTTGATATGCGCCACAAACTCCTGCGGGGTGTTGGCAATAAGTATGTCGGTACCGTCGGTATAGTCTATGCCCTCGGCCCCCACCGATGTGGAGATAACCACTTTGCCTGCCGACATGGCCTCTATTATCTTAACCCTGATACCGCTACCCGAAAGCAGCGGCACGATATTTATCTTTTTTGTGGCGATAAAATACATTGAATCAGGAATTTCGCCCACTATCGACACATTTGGGTATTTGGCTTTGAGCAACTTTTGAGGCATTTTGCGTCCGGCCAGGTAGAGGCGTGCCTGCGGCAGTTGGCTGTTCACGAGCGGCCACACGTCGTCCAGCAGCCACTGTATGCCCTCGCGGTTAGGCTGCCAGTCCATGGAGCCAATGTGAAAAAGGCTGTTCTCCTCCTCCTGTGCGTACTCTATGTCGTCGATATAATCGATGCCGAAAGGGATGGCTGCCATAGGCTTGGTGCAGCCATTGGCACGGAAATAGTCCATGTCCTTGGCGGTGATGCACACTATGCCGTCGTAATCGCCGATATGCGCCAGCTCGTAGTTTTTCAGCGTAAGCGACAAGTGTTTGAGGTAGCTGCGCTTGAGCGGGTTTCCGGTACATGCGGCCAGCCGTTGCCAGATAAGGTGTTCCACGTTGTGCGCCCTTAGCACCACCTTGGCTTTGCTGAAACTACGTATCACCGGAAGGTATGGGGTAAGGAAAAGGCTCTCCACATGCACCACATCGTAGGTGTTTTTTTGCAGTATTTCGGTCAGTTTTTTGGCAAATGCTTTTGATTTGAAACGTTTCACATGGTACGACTCGCCTGTTAGCCATGCCACAAAGGCACTTAGCGGATGTATTTTCAGGTCGATGCGCACCGACTCGAAATCGGTGGCAAGCGCATAATCATCGGTTACCAGCCGGTGGTTCACCTCGTGCTTGTCCGACTCCACAGAAAACACCTTCACCTGATGGCCTGCCGCTATCAGCCCCGAAGTGATGCTGTTCATGGCAAGAGTTCCTCCGTCAACGGGCGGGTAAGGGGGTTTGCTGCACAATTGAAGAATTCTCATATCTAAAAGGATGGTTATTTGTCATTTTGTGTGTCTTTGCCGAAAGGCCGGTGTTTTTCGAAGAATTTGCGCCAGCTCGAAGCGTCGAACAGAGGCGAGTCGGTGGTGGCCTTTAAGGTGAGCAGTATGCCTAATGGCAGCAACACTGCGGTGGATATCCACATGCCGATGGTGGGCAAAGCGCTCTCTATGATGGCCTTGCGGGCAATGGTGGTTATAACATAATAGATAAGGAAAAACATTACCGACGCCACCAGCGGCCAGCCCAACCCGCCTTTGCGGATGATGGAACCGAACGGGGCCCCGATAAGGAACAGCACAAAGCAGGCAAACGAGAGGGTGAATTTCTGATGCCACTCGATATAGTGCTTGTTGATGTATTCGCGGTCGCCGCTGCGCATCTGGTCGTACATTCCTATGTCCTCGGTAGCCATACGTGCGTTGTGCAGCGCGGCCCTGTGCACATGGCGCAAAGCCTCGTCGCCGAGGGTGTCGAGTATTTTACGGTAGTCGTATTTCTTTTTACGGGCCTGTGCCAGCGAGTCGTTGTCGCAAACCATGGTGTAGGTGCTCATGCGCGAGTTGATAAGCCGCACAAAATCGGCACGTTTGCCGTCCTGCTCCCGCTCAAGGGTGTCGATAGCTTCGTCGAGCTGCAGCACGTTCATCATCTGGTAACTGCCTTTGAAAAAATCGTCGTCAACGGAGGCAAGTCCGAACCCCGACAAGTCGAACTTTATCTGCTGCCGGTCGAATTTAACGCGGGTCATCGGGCGCGACACCCAGTTTTCGCCTTTCAGATCCTCGCGGTACGAGTATCCGTTGTACATGTTGAAAATCATGAACTGCCCGTCGGGGGTTGTCAGCATTTCGCCTTTTTCGGCCACCGTAACACAGTTGTTGCCCATTCCATCGGTGTGGTCGTAAATGGTTATGCCGTAGAGGGTTTTGTCGTCGTGCTTGTCCTTTTCGTCAACACGTATCACATAGCCTTCGATGCCCGCATAGTACTCGCTGGGCTTAATGTTGATGGCAGGTTTGGTGTTGGTGATGGAATAGAGAGTGCGTTTTTGCTGCAGCACAGCGTATGGCATTATGTTGTTGGCAAAGCCGAAAGCCAGAATTGTTATCAATACCACTATGATGACCAGCGGGAGCATTATGCGCCTTACGGATATGCCGCCAGCTTTCATGGCCACCAGCTCGTATTTTTCGCCAAAATTGCCCATTGTCATAATGGAGGCGAACAGGGTGGCTATGGGCAAGGCCATGGGAACAAAGGTTATGGAGGCATAGAAAAGCAGCTTGGCTATAACCCACATGTCGAGACCGCGCCCCACAAGGTCGTCGACGTATTTCCACAGGAAATTCATCAGCAGCACAAACACCGCAAGGGCGAAGGTGAGCAGCAGCGGTCCAATGAAGGATTTTATTATAAGCCGGTCTATCTTTTTCATAGTTTAGAATTTGCCTCGCAGCCAGCGCCACAGGTCGTTGCCGTTGGCAAAGATAAGCAGTGCGAACAGCAGTATCATGCCCACCATCTGTGCGCGTTCGAGGAATTTTTCGCTGGGTTTGCGGCGGGTTATCATCTCCCAAAGGGTGAACACTATGTGGCCGCCGTCGAGTCCGGGAATGGGTATGATGTTCATAAACGCAAGTATGATGGCAAGGAACGCCGTCATGGTCCAGAACTGGTACCAGTCCCACTCTTTGGGGAACACGCTGGCAATGGTGCCAAAACCGCCAAGGTTCGAGGCTCCGCCTTTGGTGAACAATATTTTTAGCGAGCTAACGTAGGTAACCAGCGTCTGGCAGCCGTATTTTATGCCTGCCGGTATGGCTTGGAAAACGTTGTAGTCGATATGTTTGACCTCGAAAATTTCGAGTGGCGACTTGAGCATCACACCAAGTTTGCCATCGCTGGCCAGAGGCACAGTCAGCTGTTTCAGGGTGTCGCCGCGATAGAAACCAAGCGTTATCTCCGTGCCTGCGTTGTCGGCCAAGGCTTCGGATATTTCGGTGTAGGATGGTGTAGGCACGCCATTGATGCTTATCACACTGTCGCCTATCTGAATGCCGGCTTTTTCGGCCACGCTGCCTGCCACAAAGTCCTTAACCACAAATGGGCTGCGCAACTGCATGAGGTATTTGGGGTTTTCCTGCCCTATTTTTTCGAGCAGCTTACCCGACATTTCTATCTCCACCATCATGGTGGTGTCGCGCTGGGCTATGGAGGCCATGTACTGCTCGCCCGTAGCGGTGTCGGTGGCAAAAATGGTGTCGGTTATATGCAGTGTGCGTTGCGCGGTAACCTCTTTGGGGTTGCTCAGGGCAAGTTTGTTCATCACCACGTCAATGCCAACGGTGTCGGAAAATTCCTCGTTGTCGATGCAGATAATCATGTCGCCGTTTTGCAGGCCTTCGTCGATAAGTATCTGGTGGTAGTCGTAGCCCATGGTGGCGTTGCGCATAGGCAGCTCGTCCTGTCCCCAGTGGGCAAACACGGCGGCGTATATCACCAATGCCGATATGAAATTTACCAGCACTCCGCCCGAGATGATGCACAACCGCTGCCATGCGGGCTTGGAGCGATATTCCCATGGCTGGGGTTCGCTTTCCATATCGTCGGCGGACTTGGTTTCGTCTATCATGCCGGCAATGTCGCAGTATCCGCCCAGCGGTATCCAGCCAATGCCCCACAGGGTGTTGTCGGGTTCTTTCTCCTCCCATTCCTTGGGAGTGGTGGCGTTGAACCACAGAAAATGCCATTTGCCGTCGAACTTTTTGGCTTTCAGTATGGAGAATTTCCAGTTGAAAAACATATAGAACCGGCGCACCCTACAGCCGAAAAGACGTGCAAAGCAGTAGTGCCCGAACTCGTGGGTGATAACAAGGAACGAAAGACTGAGTAGTAGTGCTAATAATTTCATATACAGCGTTTTATGTTATTTGTTTTTAAGATAATCAATGGTTTGTCGGCGTATTTCGGCATCGGTTTGCAGAAGGTCGTCGAGCGAGGGTTTGTCGACAAAAAGGCCGGTGTTCATGGCATTGGCAATAACCTCGGGTATTTGCAGGAAAGAAATTTTCCGGTTCAGGAAAGCGGCTACGGCCACCTCGTTGGCGGCATTCATTATGCAGGGCATGTTACCTCCTCGTTGTATGGCCTCGTACGCCAGCCTGAGGCAGACGAAAGTGTCGGGGTCGGGTTTGGCAAAGGTCAGCGTGGGGTGGTCGGCAAAATTGAGGTGCGGCACAGGGTCGGCAGTGCGGTGCGGGAACGACAGGGCGTAAAGTATGGGCAGCTCCATGTTGGGCAGTCCGAGCTGTGCTTTGATGGAGCCATCGGCAAACTGCACCATCGAGTGAACTATGGACTGCGGGTGCACCACAACCTCGATCTGCTGCGGTGCCACGTCGAACAGCCATTTGGCCTCTATCACCTCAAGGCCTTTGTTCATCAGTGTGGCGGAATCCACAGTTATTTTACGGCCCATGTGCCAGTTGGGATGGTGCAGGGCATCGGCCACGGTAACGGTTTCCAGAAAATCGCTTTTTTTGCCAAAAAAAGGGCCTCCCGAAGCGGTGAGCAGTATTTTTTCGATGGGGTTGTGCCATTCGCCCACTATGGACTGGAAAATGGCCGAGTGTTCGGAGTCCACCGGAAGTATGGCCACCTTTTTCCGCACTGCCATGCGGGTTACTATCTCGCCCGCCACCACCATGGTCTCTTTGTTGGCTATGGCAATGGTTTTGCCGTACTCAATGGCGCGCAGCGTGGGTTTAAGTCCGGCAAAGCCCACCACGGCAGTAAGCACCGTGTCGATGGTGGACATCTCCATAACGTCGGCAAGGGAACCCTCTCCGGCAAACACTTTGATGTCGTGCTGTGCAAGGGCCTGCTGCACCTGCTGGTATTTGGTTTCGTCGGCAATGACCACGGCATTGGGCTGGAATTCGATGGCCTGGCTTACGAGCAGGTCGGCGTTGGTGTTTGCCGTAAGCACCTCCACTGCGAAAAGGTCGGTGTGGCGGCGTATCACGTTCAGGGCCTGGCAGCCTATGGAGCCGGTGGAGCCGATGATGGCTATACGTTTGGGTTGGGTTTGTTTATCGTTATCAGAAGTTGACATAGCGTTGGGGGTTGATAGGTTTTCCGCTGTACCACAGTTCGAAATGCAGATGGGGGTCGCCTTTGGTGGCGCCTGTGCTGACCAAAAAGGCCACTGGCTCGCCGGCACGCACAGCGACGCCGGC